>Ga0210396_10000039_pt1 | contig 290780 bp, 268 predicted proteins | sample IncBWH17OmetaG_FD_155466 | JGI IMG/M metagenome (GOLD analysis project Ga0210396, IMG submission 155466) | Forest soil microbial communities from Barre Woods Harvard Forest LTER site, Petersham, Massachusetts, United States - Inc-BW-H-17-O ... | reverse complement strand
TGAAGGTTCTGTGGAGGCGGGACTGCGAAGGCGACTGCCCCTCTTGGCGAATTGCCTCATGCCGCTTTGATGCTGTGGCTCATAACTCAGTTACATGATTGCGCAAACCAATTTCTGTCTCTTGAACCGAATATCAAAGTTCTCCCTCTGTTTTGGAACTGGAAATGCAATACCAGCATTGCAATTCACGTTCTGTCAGATACGGAACGTGACAGAATCCTGCGGCGCTTCGCCGCCTGAACGGGATTCTCGATGCCAGATCGTTCGATGTGATGAGTGAGGTGATGTATGAGGGCTATCAGATTGAGTGCGATCAAAGCGACTGTAGATGTGGTCTCCGGTATTCTGAATTGGGTGTGCCCTGAATGTGGAGGAAGAATGGGCGGCCGCGGGAAAGAGTTCAAGTGCCAGGGTGAATGTCAGATGGACTGGCGCCAGGTTTGGGAGCGAGTTCTCGCTGTCAGACATTAGGCAGAGTGAATTATCTCTAACTCTATGACTATCAGGCATTCGACCAGTACCACTCCGCCACCGGGGAAATAAGGATGCACGGGAATCACGGCGAGTACTCGACAAATGTACGTGAGCATTCGGGCCACGTCCGGCACACCGGGCAGTCTGTGTCCATGTTTCGGGACAAATTTTGGGTGAGCCTTGGGCTCACGATTCCGGTGGTCGTTTGGTCCAGCGACGTACAGCACTGGCTTGGCTACCGCGCCCCCACTTTTGCCGGATCGCGATTGATCCCCGGCATTCTGGGAACGATCATTTTGGTGTACGGCGGAAGCGTGTTCATTCAGGGTGCACGGCGAGAGCTTTCCGCCGGCCAGCCGGGCATGATGACCTTGATCAGTCTGGCTATCGTTGTCGCCTTTGCCGCTTCCCTCGCTGCGACTTTCGGTGCCTTCGAAGTTGACGTCTGGTGGGAACTCGCAACCCTGATCAGCGTCATGCTTCTGGGTCACTGGCTTGAGATGAAGGCGGTTACTCAAGCCCAAGGAGCTCTCGACGCGCTGGCCGCGCTATTGCCGGACAGCGCCGAGCGGGTAAGCGAGTCGGGCATCGACAAAGTGCCTCTCACGGAGTTGCGTGTAGGCGATGTCGTCCTCGTGCGACCCGGATCTCGCGTACCTGCTGACGGGATCGTGGTGGAGGGCACGGCCGATGTCGACGAGTCCTTAATCACGGGCGAGTCGCTGCCGATTTCTAAAGCGCCAGGCGCTGCAGTGGTCGCCGGAACGGTTGCAGCAGGCGGAAGCCTCCGAGTGCGCGTAACAGCTATCGGGGATCAGACGGCACTTTCAGGCATCATGCGACTAGTCGCCGCTGCGCAGGCTTCCGGTTCGCGGGCGCAAGCTCTTGCCGACGCGGGCGCAGGCTCTTGCCGACCGCGCCGCCGCACTTCTTTTCTACATTGCGGTCACGGCGGGTACGATGACGTTGGCGTATTGGTGGCTGGCGGGTGACAAAGAACACGCGCTCGTCCGAACAGCCACAGTACTCGTCATTGCCTGCCCGCACGCGCTTGGGCTTGCAATTCCCCTTGTAATTGCGATTTCAACCTCTCTCGGCGCACGCAATGGCTTGCTCGTGAAAGATCGCTTGGCACTCGAACGCGCCCGCGATTTGGACGTGGTCATCTTCGATAAGACGGGAACCCTTACCCGCGGAGTTCCTGTTCTTTCGGGAGTCGTGCCCGTCACTGGTATCAACGAAGGAGAATTGCTGGAACTCGCCTCAGCAGTGGAAGGTGACTCCGAGCACCCGATCGCGAAAGCCATCGTAAGCGGCGCCGGTCGTCGTGGCGTGAAGCTTCAGCAATCGGCAAACTTCAAGGCACTGCCAGGGCGAGGAGCGAGCGCGACTGTGAACGGACATAGTGTGGCCGTCGGCGGCCCGAGAATGCTGGCGGACGCCAAAACAGCCATTCCAGCCGAACTCGATAAGACCGTGAGGATCTGGGAGTCCGAAGGACAGACAGTACTCTATGTTCTTCGAGACCGCGCCGTGATCGGTGGACTCGCGGTCGAAGACGAGATTCGTCCCGAGTCCGCTGCGGCGGTCAAGGCGCTGCACGAGCTTGGCATTCGAGTGGCGATGATCACCGGAGATTCACAAACGGTGGCAGATTCGGTTGCGAAGCGCCTCGGGATTGACGAAGTCGCGGCACAGGTTCTGCCCGCCGACAAGGCATCGGCAGTCGAGCAGTTCCAGGCCGGCGGCAAGAGAGTGGCAATGGTCGGCGATGGCGTGAACGATGCGCCAGCGCTGGCCACGGCGGACGTTGGAATTGCAATCGGCGCCGGCACTGACGTCGCAGTGGAATCTGCCGGAATTGTTCTGGTGCGCAGTGATCCCCGTGACGTTGTTCGTGCGATCGAACTGTCGCGGGCCGCATACCGAAAAATGGTACAAAATCTTGTGTGGGCAACGGTCTATAACGTGATTGCCATTCCGGCGGCTGCTGGGATGTTTATCCGATGGGGACTTAATCTGCCCATGAGCGTGGGCGCAATGGCGATGAATCTTTCCACGATCATTGTTGCACTCAACGCGCAGCTTCTCCGTCGCGCAAAACTTGGACCTTGAGGGCTATGCAGGCTTCTTAGCCTCGGCGCAGAACACAATGACCTTTCCCTTCCGCGACCGCGCAATGAGCGGCTCTCTTCTTTGGAATTTCGCGGGCACGTAGAACTCAATTATGCGGGCCATTACCGCCTCCTTCCTTCTTGAAATCTCTTGTCTTTTGGCTTTCCAATCGCACATTGGTTTGGAGCGGAGAAGCCAGCCACAACCAACGAACAGAATCATGCAAACGAATCTTTCCATAAGTGGCTTCTGTCGACCGTCCGGCCTCATCCAGATGCGATTCCCCAATTGACGATTCTCCAAGACGGTGTGGAGCACTTCGGTTGCCAAAGGTCAGAACACGAGGCTGCAGATGGAGAGCGAATTGCTGGCGCATTGAGTCGTAACACATCGATGAAAGATTTTGAGCAACTCGGTGGCGGTGAGATTGAGGATGAGTGTTAGGTAGCAGCTTTTGTCATTTCTAGGTTTACTTTATGTCGGACCAAGCTCCAACCACGTGGTTTCACAGCAACCGTTACAGTGCACAGGCCGCGTGTGAGCACTGCGGCGGTGCCGTTCGCCACGAGCCCTGGTGCATGACGCTCAACCAAGAAATGTTTTATGCCTACAAGATTGTTATGGATCCGACCGCGCTGACTGTAGGGGATGCCCTCATACTCCACTCGCTCGGCGTCGCATGGTCGAAGCAAGGTTGCCAGGGTGATTTCGCCCAGCAAGTAAACCTGTAATTCCTCAGGACCTTTTCGACCGCAGAAGGAATTTTCTTCAACCCAGAGGGCCAACGTGCGCATGCAACAGAGAGCCCGAAAATGGAGAGCAAATTGCCAGGGCAACAAGTTGTGAAACTTCGAGTACAAACCGTCCTCGAGCGGCTCTTTGGCTGCTGGCATCGCAACGTGAGCCGTCCATTCACGATTTCGGGCCGGACTTACGAGGTGTGCCTTGATTGTGGAAAGCAGTTTGCGTACGCTCGCGTTGACTTTCAGAACAGTGCGCTGGGCGGAACCCGATGACGCTTGAACTCGAAAGCTACCGGTATACCTCGTGGTCTTAGGCAAGAGCAAGCCGAAGACAGAGATAGACTAGAGTCTCTCGATTGCAATGTTCCTTCTCGTTACAAGCGCGGCCGGTATTAACGGCAACGGATTTGGCGCGCTTCTCGCCTTTGAACCAAATGGCACGCCGCGTGGAATCTTTATTGTTGACGATCGCATTGCCGATCCGCGGGGCCTTGCCGTCGATTCAAAGGAAGACCTGCTGTTTCTAAATAGCGGGACCGATCGGGTCTTGGCGATCTCCTCGGATGGCCGAGTCATTCGCGACACCGGCCGGATTGAAGGTCTGAATCCCGGCGGTGGCACTTTCGGGCCGGATGGGCGGTATTTCGTCGGCCTGCGCAGCACACACACAATCATGGCCTTCTCGACCACCCTTGACGCGGCCGGAGAGCATCTTTTGCCGCCGGGGATCGTACCGTTTCCTCGCGGATTTGCGTTTGGTCACGATGGCCAACTGTTCCTCGCGTCAGGAATCGGCCCGAACGGCCAAGGCGATAACACCATAGTCGCTTTCACTCCAGGCAGACCTACGCAGCCGTCTTGGCTGGTGGCAGATGCGGAACTGAGTCCGCTCGATCTCGCAATCGCGCCCAATGGCAATATCGTCGTCTCCAGCGAGCGTCCATTCGGCGCGCTGGACGCCGTCACAACTGTTCGGGAATACGATGCGACCGACGGACACCTCGTCCGTGTTTTCTTTCCAAATGGGAAGGCTGAGTTCCGCAAACCGCGCGGCTTGCGTTTTGCTCCTAATGGAGACCTCTATTGCGTCGCCCGCGATGAGGTCGTTGGCTTCGACTTCGCGAGCGGGGAATGCCTGGGGACCGTCGTGCGATTCCCGCGGTTGAATGGACAAGCCTTGGCTTTCTTCCCGTGAGCACGACAACCCATCTGGGCGCGCAAGTGTGTTCAAGGTTTGAGAAAGCAATCGCTGAGGGCGAGCGGCAATATTTCGGCGCACCATCTTGGTGACCCTGATCGGCGAAGCGAGACAATCCACTCGCAACTAGAATAGAGTCTCTGCCATGGTCAAGCGTGTATCAGCCCGTCGTCGCCCTCGCAAAGCCAAACCCGGAACGAAGGGGCTCGGCCCGGCAGAATGCCGGCTCGAACAGCCGACAGGCGCTGCCGCGGATGCTGCGGAAGCGATTGAGAAAGCCGGCGGCTGCATTGTAGGATCATACAAGGAACCGCTCGCCGGTCATCCCGTATTGCTGTGCGTCCTGCCGATCGGTGTTGTCGAACCCACCCCTTTCCAGCGAGATCTCTCCGATGCTTACCACAAACGCCTAGCTGAAGTCATCAATAAGACAGGGCGTTTTCTCGACCCGATCATCGCAGTGGTCGCACCGAAGGGTGGCTTTTGGACTCCGAATGGCCGGCACCGCCTCGAAGCCATGCGCCGCCTTGGAGCGAAATCAATCACTGCGCTCGTGGTGGCTGACCGCGAGGTAGCCTGGCAGATCCTCGCCCTGAATACCGAGAAGGCTCACAATCTCAAGGAACGGTCATTGGAAGTCATACGGATTTACCGTGGCCTGGTGGACGAAGATGCCACTCGATCTGAATCGCAGTTCGCGTTCTACCTAGACGAACCCGCCCTAGTCACTCTTGGCGTCTGCTATGAACGCTTACCGCGCTTCGGCGGTGGTGCTTACCATTCAATCCTGCGGCGACTCGAGACCTTTACCAATGAACCACTCCGCGCCGCCGTCAAAGATCACGAGAAACGGGCCACAATGGTGCTCTACCTCGAGGAGAAAGTTGCGGCAGCGGTGAAGAAGCTGAAAGAACGTGGTCTCGTCAGCCCGTACCTGCGCTCATTCGTAGTGGCGCGCATCAACCCGCTGCGGTGGATTAAGGGCGAACCGCCTGCACTTGAAGAGGTGCTAAAGACGATGCAGGAGCGCGCAGCAAAATTCAATGTCGAGAAGATCAAGCCACAAGATCTGGCAGGAACTGGAGGACCGCCAGACGAAGACTAGGGCCGAGGTTGCGAAATGGGGATCGTTTCCGTATGCGTACTACTCGAAAAGGGCGGCTTGTGCAGCACTCTCCTCGGCTTCCCGAAAGTTGCTCAACCCTACGCCGACGAGCCGATAGCGTTGCTGTGGTCCCAGGGCCACTCGTTCTCGCAGCTTCAGCGCGATGCCTGTCAACTCTTCGCAGGACGTGGGAGGAGTGTCTGGCGTGTGGCTGCGAGTAAGAATCTTGAACTCGCTTGTCTTCATTTTAAGGACCACCGTGCGTGCTACGCGTGATTCCTTGCGCGAAGCAGACCAAAGCTTTTCTGCAAGGCGCCGGATCATAGGCTCAGTGTCCGGCAACGCCACGTCGTGTTCGTAAGTATCCTCGACCGAAATCGATTGCGTAGGTCGGTCCGGGATGACTTCGTTAGCGTCGACACCGCACGCGAGTTCGTGTAGGCGCCGACCATAGCGGCCGAAGTGATCTTCGAGAACGAGTAAATCGAGAGTTCGCAAATCCGTAACCGTCTTTATTCCAAGCTTCGCCAGCTTCTCTCCTGTAACCTTGCCAACGCCGGGTAAGCGTCCTACAGGCAGCGGCAGGAGAAACGCATCTATGTCCTCAGGCCGGATGACAAAAAGTCCATCAGGCTTGCGCCAGTCCGACGCGAGTTTTGCGAGGAACTTGTTTGGCGCTACGCCCGCTGACGCTGTCAGATTCAATTCTTCACGAATTTGCTTGCGGATCGTCTGGGCTACCTGGGTTGCGGTTGGTAATCTGGTCTTGTTCTCGGTGACATCGAGGTAAGCTTCGTCGAGCGACAGGGGCTCGATCAGGTCTGTGTGGCGTTTGAAGATCTCCCGAACATCATGCGAGACCACCCGGTAGCGTGTGAAATCTGGAGGCACGAAGACCGCGCCAGGACACAGGCGTTCCGCGCGTATTGCAGGCATGGCCGAATGCACGCCGAAGCTCCTGGCTTCGTACGAAGCAGCACAGACAACAGAACGTTTAGCCTGCCACGCGACAATCACGGGTTTGCCGCGCAGGTCTGGGTTGTCGCGCTGCTCGACGGACGCATAAAAGGCATCCATGTCCACATGGATGATTTTTCGCATCATGATCCAGCAATAATGCTATTCCTGGCCCCAGACAAGTGGAAATAGGCGTGTCGCGTCGAGGGCTCAATCATGTGTACTCAGGTGAACAATTCTCGCTGAGACGCCTCCGATTCAGGCCGTTGACAGAGCACGAGGATCTCCTTGGCTTTATCGCTATCGGGCGCCAGCGGACTCTCCCATTTTCCTGAACGGACAAACCGCGTCCATATGACATTCAGTCCAACCTCCGCGCAGGATCGCCGGATCTGAGCTTCCGTGTATCGTCTGTCCCTAATAAGAATCTCCTCCGGCAACCCTTGCCCCCTTGTGAACTGCTCCTTTCGATAAACGATCTTCGTGTCCTTATCGATTAGATAGAAATCAGGATTAAAGATATTGCCCGTCGTCTCCATGATTGCGCTCGGCTGCAGAGTCAGCAGTCTGTCTGGTTCCGCAGCCAACGAGAACCAGTTCTTCGCAATTCGTTCAGTAAGTTCCAGGTTCATCACGGACAATAGGACGAACCCACCCTGGTTTGTATGCCTGACGATGTTTCGAATAATGGCTAGGTTCTCCCCATCATCGACATAGCTCCCGATCACGTCATACAGGCATAATACTGTGTCGAAAGTCCGTCCCAGTTCAGTGGTGCGACAATCATCAACCACGAAATCTGCTAACGACGCCCCCGACGACGCAGCCTGAACCCGTGCGATATCGATGAAGGAGCTGATGTAGTCGACTCCCGTTGTACGAATTCCTCTCTCGGCAAGTTCAATCGTGTGTCGGCCTTGTCCACAGCCGAGGTCTAATACGGACGTGCCTGGTTTCAACCGGCAATTCTCAATCACGAAATCCGCTTCGGCCTTGTGGTGCGTTGCCCAAGATTGGGTACTGTTGGTAACTAACATCCTGGAATATGCGTATCTCGTAAGTTTGTCGGACGCGGCCAGCATTTCTCCAATTTCCTTGCGTGTGAGACTGATCTGATTTTGATCGTTAAAGGTGAAGGCAAACCATTCCCACCCCTCCGGCAACGGACCGAGTTTCCAAGGCTTTTCCTCGCTCGTTGCCGCTGAGAGCATTCCGGCAAGTTGTGAGTGATCCAGGAAAAATTTCGTGTTCGCGCGCGATTCGGCAGAACTGACAATGATTTCGCTCACCCCGTTGAGGTAGGGCACAACTCGGTGGCCAAGGTCGCCTAGAAGCGAGGCCGCGGTCACGATCCGCGCTGGCTCGCATCGACGACGTGTCGCCTTTTCAAGAGCTCTCACGGCAAAAGGGTTAGCGGTGAGGATCCCCCAGGCAAAGTGGTCGGTGAATCGCCAAATGGTGAACAGCAGTGTTTTACCAACATCTTGCTGACGGTGTGCTTCGTGTACGACTAGTTGGGTTACCCAGGACACAGTCCCGTGGTGAGGTAACTTCGTTTGAACCGCAACCGCATATCCAACTAGCTTCCCTAGAGCAGTCGAGCAAACCACCAACGAGTCAGGGACGAGCCACTGGCTCAATCGTTGAAGCGAGAGACGGACAGGTTTTCCAGGATTGGGCCCGCCGTCGCCCCAAATTCCGTACTGCTCGCTGTAAAGTTGGGCGAAGTTTTCCAAAAGATCGGATTGCACCAGGCCGCCTGGCAACCAGTGGTACTCGTACACGCTCGGAGCTCCGTCCTACCCAACCCCGATTACAGGTTTGCACGATGTGTCCGCTTCAGGCAAGAGCAATAACGGCCAAAGTCGTGTCAGTGAATCGCAGTTGCTCGCCGCACGCAGCCTGAGGGATACTGCTTTGCTGCAATCAGCCATCGGGTACGATTCCGTATTTCACGCTCAGAAACCTCCGCAAGGCAGCGGGTAAGGAGGCGGCGAGCTCCTGCCAGGTCAAAACCTTGCATCTAGCGCGAAGACCGCCAAATTGTATGCAGCGTACAATGCCGTACCAATCCTCAAGCAAGTCAGGCCGGCGAGCGTCGAGCAGTGTGCAACAATCGAGGCTTAACGCCTGAGCAGCGAGCACATTGCGTATGAGCTGATACGAAACGTATTTCCTCCCGAGCCTGGGAAGGTGTCGACACTCAAATATGTCCCTGAGATTCCGATATCCCTCGACCAGTTCCGCGCGTTGGATCTGAAAATCGCCCTCCGTAAGTTTCGCCTCAAAAATCTTATTCCCGAGCTTCATATCAACTTCGGTCCGCTCGGTTGCTTCGCTGAGTAACGGAATACGCGGCATGAATCCAAATTCGGGGACGCTTCCGGGTTCGAGGCCCAAGACTCCGCAAACCTCCCTTCGCCGTGTCACGCCGGGGTAGCAGAAGATGTTCATCAGCAGCGCATCTGAACTCATCGAAGAATCAAGTTCGCGCCACGAGCCATCCTTCGCGGGCAATGATCGTCTGCCCTGGCTGTGCACTTTCTGTAATCGCTTTCTCCACTCCGGTCTTCTGAGAATTGCTCGATAGCTGGCTGCGACGAAATTCCCATGGTGTCGGCCGCATTCCGATTGCTGGTAGACCACCACCGGCAATTCGCCATAGCTGGTCACGTGCGGCAAGAGGTTTAGGACAGCATACGAGCTGTTTCGGGCGATTAGCTCCTCCCGGAGGGATGAAACGAAGCAGCTGCGACCGGCAGGCACGTCTTTCCTCATCCTCGCAGCCTTGCCTGGATCATCTCAGCCAGGCGGATGCTGTCCGCAATCTTCGAGTGCACGACTGGCGATGATTTGATCTCTTCCCGGTTCAGTCGCACTGCGGCGATGAGTGATGCCGCAATGAGGAGCACTTCGTTCGGTTTTCTCTCCTCCTGATTGTTGAGTTTCTTACGGTCGTAACAATTGCTGCTGGGACCCGGTGCACCTTTGAATATTTCAGCGGGACTGTAACGGTACGCAGCCCAACAGCAAGAACACGTCACAATGACACTGTCATGAGGCGGCGGATCGGCATTGTCTGGCTGAGAATGCTCGATCTGAGGGTCGATAGCGCGGCAATTGATCGTGCAGCCGCACTTCTTGCACTTGACGACCCAGGCTGTGGGCAGCCCTAGATTCGGAGCGGGCATACCCGACAATGATAGGCGAAGAAACGACGAAAGTCATCCCTTTCAAGAAAATGGGTGTCCCTCGCCGCTGTAGATTCAACATATGCATGCAGCCTCAGCCTTGGTTCCTTCTGGTTTCTATACTGCACTCGCGATCGCCGTCCTCTTCCTGCATGCGCTGTTCATTTTATGGGTGGTTCTCGGAGCCCTTCTGACGCGCTTTCGTCCGGTTCTTCGATGGCTGCACATCGCATCGCTTGTCTGGGGAATCCTTACGGAAGTTCTTCCGTGGCCGTGTCCATTGACGCTGTTGGAAAATTGGCTCGAAGGTTGCGCCGGTGTCGAGCCATACCAGGACGGGTTCCTGCTTCACTATCTGGACAAGCTTGTTTATCCCGACATTTCCGCGAACGTCCTCACCATCGCCGGGGTAGTCGTATGCATTGCAAATCTGGCTTTCTACGTTCGACAAGGGTGGATCAGCTGGCACGCTCGCCGTTGACCACCCCGCGCTTGCCGGGTGGGATAATGCCTTTGCATGACCAAGGATGAAATCGCCTACTTCCTGTTACGTGTGAAGGTATGTTTCGACTTCTTAACGGGAGAAACCATTGTCAATACTTTTTCATGACCTCACGTTACCGGAACTGCTTTTGCCGGGCTATCGCGCGTTTCCGCAATACGCATCGCGACTGCCGTGACTCGTCCGACTATGGTGGCATCGTCCGGATAGCGGACATGCCTAGCCTGTCCTCTCGACCGTGGAGTCGGAACCAGAATCAATTGACTGCCGTGCAATTCGCACCAGCTGCAAACATAGCGGTCGCGCGGCTCGAAGAAAAAGACTGGACGGTCATGCTCGTCATGCCAATTCACCGGAGGAACTGTCCTCTGCCGGGAGTCGATTTGAACAAAAGAGAGAGCGCGGCAAAATTCAATGTCGATAAGATCAAGCCGCAGGATCTGGCAGGAGCTGGAGGACCACTAGACGAAGACATCTAGGACCCAAATGCTACCACCTCGGATCACTAGGCCCTCGTTTCCGTGTAACCGCATAGACTTAGGACGCGCGAGTGGTATAAGAGCCGGCAAACTAAAGGCCTTTTGGTGTCCGACAGTTCGTCAGCCTTTCCGCTCGCCAGGGTTGGAGCAATGAGATGAAATCTGGCACACAACTGGCACCCAAGACTGGCCGAAACCCCAGCAAAACTGTAGCTTTCGACTGATTCACAGTCAGTCAGCCTTCGGGATTCGGTGGAGTGGTAGCGTGACAGGCTTGGGTGATCATTCTCGTGGGGATTTCCGATGTTCTCAGCAAACAGTTTGCCGCGACGTTCTGGACTTTCGCTGGCTCTGCGCTCTCCAATCTCTTCCCATGCTCTTCCCGAGCTAGCCTGCACCTCGATTCTCGGTTTCGTGGAGCTCTGCTACGTGCCCACGTCGAAGCCAGTATCGCGTGACGAATTCGCCAAGAAGGCTATGGATGCCCAGAAACTGATGATCAAACGGGTGCAAAAGAAAGCTGATTCCGAAATAGTTGGCAGTCCAAGGAAGCGCCTGCAAATTCCGATCAGGGACGGGACATCACCGCCTGCGGTGTTTTACCCTATTAGTATTCCTATGAGCCCTTCCGATTGCCTGTCTTTCGAAGGACCAAAATAGTCTCAGATGCGCTTCCCATTATGCCCCGGCGAACCCTTCTTTCATTTGGGATGTTTTCGGTGTGCTCACACACGCGCACGTACCCCCCCACTTCCTCAGTGGCAATATTGGATACGACCTCGGGCAAATTCCCTTCTACAATTTCGCCAAATGCGTCACCAATTACCAACACGCAGCAATGGTTAGGTTTGAGCACGCTCTTCCAGATCACAAAGCAACGCTTCATGAGCTTTAGGAATGCGTCCTGGTTCGGAGAAATAACCTTATCCAGCGACTGCCAGTCATGAGCCCCTAAGAACCAAAGCCTCAACCTGTTGTCTCTGCCATAATCCAACAAACGCATATATGGCGGGCTCGTAATGATTGCGTCAACCGACTCTGGCAAGGCGAATGTCCCCGCATCGCGACAAAAACACGATCGCTCCACCGTGAAGTCCAGATCGGGCATCCGACGAAACGCCCGAGTCACCTTTGCCTCGAGTCGATCGCGCAGGGAACGGTATTGGTAGAGCTCTGGGAATCGAGAACGCGGAAATATCTTCAGTCGGAGGTATGGCACGGTGTGGCTGCTCGGAAAAGACAAGAAGCCGGGCCGCTGGTGGTGCAAGATACCTAGCAGCGACGCAAGCAAGAACCAAGAGTGACGCCGCCGCAAAACATGTACCCACGCAAGCGTTTCACGCAGCGTTTCAGGATGATAGAACTGCCGCACCCAACGGGGGACCTTCCTGAGATCAACCGAATCACGCAGGCGGTTTGCCTCAACGCTCACACGTTCAACCTCAGCGAGAGCATCCGCCAATGAACGACACGGGAACAGCTTCGCCCGCGTTAGCAGATAGGCATAAGGACTTAGATCGTTGGCTACGACTCGGCGCTTAGCTGCCCAAGCCTCCAAAGCAACCGTGCCAGAACCCGCGAAGCCGTCGTAGACAAGATCCCCTTCGTTCGTGAACTGTGAAACAAGGGATGCTGCAATTGATGACTTGATCTTTCCGATGTATGGTGAGAGTTGATGAAGAGTGGCTTCACTCGTAGCGACACTTCCGGCCCAATCGCAAACCAATCTCCGCTGGTTGATTGCAGGCAGCCTACCCCCTGTCACCGTCTTGGTGGACATATTTGTAGTCGCCCATCCGTACGCATCGTTGGCTGATTGGCACCCTGCCGTCCCGGTACTTGCGATAATCGTTGAGCCAAGGTCCGTGAACGGAAACTGTGGTCGAAACCCAATCGTTTCAGCGAGGATCAACAACTATAGATAACATTCGGTGTCAGCACCGGCCCCATGGTCTGTGAATAGGCGGTTCCTGTCGCGGCTTCCCGGTGGACAATGATTCACCCAACTGGGAAAGCGCTCTTCTTCTCCCCGTAATGCATCACAACTTCTTTTGAGCCAGTCCCGCAGGTCTGTATTCCCACGGGGCGGCTAATCCTAAGACGCGCAGTTTTGATTCTAGTTCCTTCCGTTCACGATTCGGCGCGAGACCCCCGCTCTTACCAGGCTGAAGTAGGCCACAAGCCTCAGCAATCGCGCGGGCACGTTCCGGAGAACCTGCCACAAGCGCGCCCACAACTTCCGTCTCAATCCGGGACAGCTGCATGGATTGCCGTCGATAGTCGAGAAAGGCCTCCCAAACCAAAGGAACCCACTTTGCTACGATTTCCTCTCCAATTACCGTAGCGTAGCAACGAATCTCCTCCTGTGCGTGGCGGTCCATTCGCAGATTCAAGAAATGGAGGAGATTGTGTAAGTCGATCTTCCAATATGCCTCGGTGTACGTTGACAGCGGCAGATCTTTCCTGGCTTGCTCTCTGGCCACGCCTTTTGCAAGGCGCGTTTGGTAAACGGCGCGAGTTGCCCCTTGAATCTCGGCTTCAGTACCAGAAAGAACTTCCCCATCCTCCCTGGGAAGATATCCGCTGCTACCCTGCCTGTTTTCGGGCGATTGAAGCCGCCACTTCTCGGCAGGAGTTTTCTGCGCTGCGTCGATCGCAATCGAATAACGTGTGGAGTACTCGTTGACACTGGCCGTTCGGTGGCGGATCCATTGTCTCCACACATCCATCGGTGCTCTGACGTGAAGCTTGATTTCACACATTTCAAATGGCGTCGTGTGTGACTGCCGCATAAGATACCGAATTAGACCTCGATCTTCGTGAACGCGCTTGGTGCCAGCCCCGTATGAAACCCGAGCAGCCTGCACGACAGCCGAATCGTCGCCCATATAGTCGATCAGGCGAACGAACCCGTCATCCAGAACAGGTAGCTGAACACCCAGCATTTCGTCCAGTGAAGCTACAGCGGTACGGCGAAGACGTTCTGAAGTCTCTGACGGTGGACTCAGTTCGTTATGAAGTGAACCAGAACGTCTGCCTTCACCGCTGGCATTATTCATCGTCATTTTGTTCCCAATTGTTACTCGATCAAAGATCCGCTACAGAAGAATCATGCGACTGCCAGTTCCAAAAATTCTCTTCGCTCCTCAATGCCAATTGTATCCAGCAGCGCACCGATGCGGCCAAGACTGAGCTCCCATCGCGCGGCAATTCCTGAGCTGTACTCTGGCAAAAAACCTTCTGGCGAAGGATATTCAACGTGGATATCTGGGTGCAGCGCTTTTGCGAGATAACAGCCGACCGCCTGCATTTTGCTACCCCCCGGAGAGAGCAATACCCGGTGCGTCGCCGAGAGTTGCCAGTACAACTGGATTAGCAGGGATACCGTTTCTCTATAATCCAAGGTCGAGACAGCTCTCCGCGGGACTGGCATCGAGCTTCCTGACCGCTGCAACACTGGATTATCTTCGTCCCATTCCCGCCGCACCTGATCATGAATCCAAGCAGTTGCTTCTTCTCTCCACGTATGGACTGGCGGCGCCCCGTTTATCAGAAACAACCTGCTCGGATATACGGTATTCAAGAGAACTTGTGTCAGAGCGTCGTTAAACGACATGAAAACTAGCGCTGCTGTCGGCTGCCCCTGCATCGCGACACTTGCCAGCGAACTCACTCGTACTACACCATGAACACCAGTAAAAATCTGCAGTGTCGGGCGGTGAATTTCATCCTTTTCTTTGGCCATTTCGAACTCTTCTCTACTTGGACCATAGATTTTTGCCTCCGCGTAGAGGATTGTTACTTCTAAATCTAGGTCCCTACATACGCTCAGAATGAGCAGAATCGCCAGCTTCGACATCGTCGAAATGTCGACCATGACGCGCCGGGCCTCGGCTCCAACCAGATGCTTCCGAAGCCTTGCCTCAAAATCTTCGGGATCGAATCGATCGTACAAGAGAATGTCGGAATCTGAGATCTGCACGCCACGTGCCGCCAAACCGTTCCTTACATCACGGAGCCGGTTGCTGGGGTTGAATGGTCGATAATCCAGCAGCACTACCCGGCTTCCTGGTGCCGGCTGGATGCTCTCCACGACAGACATCGTGCGATCCTCAAATCCAGGGGCGTGTATGACTACTTCATGCTGCCCCACGGGAACGGAACCGCAAGGCTCCAATTTCGGAAGGCATCGGTTCAGCGACTCAGAAGCACCAGTTGTCATGAGTCCTCCTCGTTAAGATTGTCGACGACCTTGCCATCTTCTGAAGTCTCCTCCAGCGTGCCTCCATGGTCTCCTTCGTCTAAGTCATCGTAGGCCGGATCAGACTGAGTTTCAGCCCCCCGCTGCACAAACGGCAGGTTTATCTGGCCTTCATCGAACCGGTGAGTCACGAATCGTGTTTTGAAAGCATCTGGCTCAAGCAAGAGCTGCGTGAACTCTGAGGAAGTCAGAGGCACGCTGTCGCGTTTCGAAAGCGCCAGCGTAGCAAACGGCAGAAGGAGGCGGCGTAAGTACAGGCGTGGAACAAATGCACCCCGAACACTCTTGCCCCGGTTATCCCGCATGAATAGTCCATACCTGATCAGGTCTCGATAAATCTCCTGCGCAAGTCCGTCGATGCGGAACTCGTCGATGATCTCGATCCTGAACGCCATTCTTGGCACTTCACGGCGACTTGTACCTTCTCTGATGGTGTATGTCGGACCCAACAGAAGTCGCGTAGCAGCGGCGACAAATGCCTCGACCACTGCCTTCAGGTGGTCGCCGTAGGTACCCGAGAGGGAATAGTCGGTTCTGATTTTCTTAAGACGTTCCACCTCGGTCTTCACCTTCCCCGGGTTGGTGGGCTCATTCCTAGTATGAGAGTTAAGCCACTCGCCACCCCTATTGCGGAACGCACGATCCTGAATTGCAGGATCTACTGGTGTGTCGATCGGACGCAATTTATCGATCCGGGTTCCCGCCTCCGACGCCTGATCGATCACGTCGGTTACCAACTGGATCATCGTGCGAGTGTCTCCCGACCAAAGGTTCGCGAACACATCCTCCCCAAAATATTGCACGCGACCGCGCGAACGTCCTCGTCGTTGAGAACTACCGGTGACAATCGTCTTTTCCCCCTGCTCCTGCAGAGTTAAGCGCAGGCGACGTGCAAATTCTGTCTTCGAAAGATTGAGTCTCCCGAAAAGTGCGCCTAGGGACGCCTTGCCTTCTGATATTCGTACATCCGATTCTAACCTTCGGGAAAAAACAGCCCTGAGGAAAGCAAGGCGTTCATCGTCCGGAAGGAACAGAGACTCCTCGCCCATATCAACAAGCTGGTAGTCGTCTCCATCCTGCAGGTTCTTGCCACTAGAATCTTCCGGAATGAAGGTAGTCCAAGCCTCGGTCGCCACCTTAGCCAGGAACTCGGGAGAGCGTTGAAGGAACACACGGTTCAGAACGCGCTGCATGGACTCCGAGACGCGAGGCGTTGAGAAATCATCCACGAATAGCAGGATGGCTCGTCCCGCCATCCAAGGACAGCATTCTCGAACCTGTTGTACAAATCGAGGGAGCCAACGGTGTTGAGCTAGTTCGGCATATCCTGGAAAGAGCCCTGCCTTCGAACTGGGAAACGACCATTTGTGCTGCTCCAAGATCGCGCGATATCGTTCTAGTCGATCCTCGCCGACCACAAGCACGTTGAACGTCTCTGGTACGAGCCAACGTTGCACCAAACCCAGAAGTGCATCAGGGGTCGTCTCGCCTAGACGCCCAGCACGCGCTGACTGAACCGTCAACAAGTCTCCAAGAATACACAGGTTTGCATAACATACGAGTCGAGCTTCCTCTTCGGCACTCGGGTGCTCCGGAAATCGAGCAAACGCATCTGCAAAATCGTTGGCGTTGACGTAGAGCGCCGCAAATCGATCCTGAACAGGCAACTCTGCAACCTCCCCGCATTCGATGATTAGGCGTTCGCTCAGGCGACGGAACAGCATTGTTTTGCCGCACCCGCGCGGGCCGGTCACAACGGTAGGGATATCAAGAGCGAGAATTTTCGAACGTGCCGGCACGGTCGGAACAAAGAGTCGCTTCCACCATTCCCACCGCTCGCCGATCATCTCGCTGACCTGAAACTGACCAACGCTAGGCGCGTCCGACATTGAAGAACGCATACCCACCGGAGAAGTGGAAACCGCAACTGGCCCGGCCAATGGGCCAGCCTGCGCCATGCGCCTGATCTCCACCAAGTGTTTCAACAATTCGAGCGGTGGTCTCCTTTCCGTTCCGGTTGCTTCGGTCAAAAGCTTACCCAGATCACGTTTCATCGCCTGAAGGATCTGCCGGTGGGTCGCCGTCGCCGTCGCGTATTCGACCCGCGGGATCATCTCATTAATGATGACTGAAAGACCTTGGTAATCGTCCTTGGGCGTCGTGATCCCGCCTGTTGCGCCGTATCCGAAGTCCGACACGTAAATCGGAGCACGGGGCTCAAGGGAGTCGTCGAGCCTGGCGCGGGATTCTGTGCCGATTAATATGTTGCCGGCATGCAGGTCTCCGTGTCGAACCACACCCTCCGCTTCACAGGCATGTAGAACGCGCAGAATCTTTTCAACGACAGCCAAGAGAAAACTCACGGGAATCGTCTTCACCCGAGCGAGGTACTGCCTCAGGTTCTCTCCTGGCTCGATAAAATCCCACACCGTGAAGTGGCAAAGCCGCGTTTTTCCCGCGTGGTTTATCTGTGCGGGACCCGCGTGATGGAAGTGGACGACACCATCCACGAGACCGAGGCTCATTACCTTCTTCAGCTCGACTTCCCAACCCTCTTTCAATGAGTCGAAAGTAAGTTTCACTGCCCGCACCGCGGTGGGCACGTCGCTGAATTGAGCCTTGTAGACGTAGCCGATTCGCCCAGCCCCGATAAACTCACCGAGCGTGAATTTGTCGACTGTGTATCCGGCCAGACTCTTGCACCACGCATTATCGCGAATTGCCGTCACTGCCGTCCGTCCTTGGCGGCTCGCCTCTGTCTTCAAGTACCTGAACTGCTCCCGCTCCGTCATTGCCTCTTTGGATCTTATCCCTCGTTCCCCCCATTCCTTCGAGTAAGAATGGACTCTGCCCGAATTATAACGGTGACGCAGTGACGCATATGTGACCAAGTCGAGGCTGCGTAATTCCGCTGGCTTAGAATTGCTGAAAATTACGCCTGGCCGGCCGGGTAAGGCGCAACTTCCTGCCACCGTACGGAGGCCAGTCCTACACAACTTTGGCGTGAAACACGAGAAGCGGTTCTAACGACATCGCGTTAACGGCAAAGCGATGGCCGAGAAGTAGGCGATATTCTCGGTCGTTGTGCCGGCCGAATCTGGCCGCGAGCTCACGATCCGTTGTGTACCGGCCATCGACGTACCGGTACGTGGTGCCGGGCTCGTTCCCGAGCAGATCCCAGCCGCTCGCGCGATAAGAACTACCTGTGAAACCCATGTTTGGATTAACGTAGGTGACCAAGTCCCTTACGCCCATGCACTGCTCTTCCCGGGCAGCCCGAGACAGCATGTACGAGATCGAATTGCTTGGAGCGCCCTCGAAAACAAAAACGCGGGACATCACCCTGGCTGACTCGGTCGAACGTCCCTGAGAGGCTAGCAGCTCCCGCAACCGATCCACATCCAAAGGTGATGAAACACAGAGTGCAACCAATTGACCGGCCTTTGTACTGAGGCCATAGGCGCGACCGTCGGTACGCGGCGAGCGCAGATAATGGAACTTTTGCATTACGTCGCGCGCCTTGCTCGACTCTACTTTATGAAATTCAAACAAACGTGGGGAGCGACCGGCCTCCCGCACGAACCACTCCGCCTTGTGTGGCAACTCTTGCGTCAATTCAGTTAGCAATTCTTCGACCGCGCCGAGGGCTACCATGCCACCCTGATCGGAGAGACGTGGTAACTGCAAAAGTGCCTGGAGGTGAAGTGGACGGGTTGGCCGATCAGTGGCCTCGGCGACGGCTTCGACGCAGTTTAACAACAGCCGATCGCGTGGTGCTACGTGACACATTAGGCTCGCGGCAGCAATCGCCATGAAGTCCTCATCTCCTTGAACCACCGATACAAAAGCAACCAGCCAGTTGTCGCGAGAAACTCTCCTTGTGGGGTCAAGCAATCATGGATCAGCCAGAAAAAGACAAGAAGTGCCAGGCCACCAAAACTGATCAGAAGGCCCCACCAATTGGGGTTCTGCTCTTGATCGGTCATTTCAGGCTGCGTAGATTTGCTCACCTCAGGATACCGAGGCTTCTTTTTGCCTTCTTTTCCCGTAGTTTTCGCCTTCGCCATCCATATCCCCAGCAAGTCCCACAGCGTGTAGAGAATGAAGACGTACACCACCAGCTTGGTTGTGCTATTGGCCAGATCGCCGGCGGCTGGCGATTCTTTTCCACCGACATCAGTCAAAACGGCAACTCGGAAGTACAGAATTAACATCAGCTGGTCGGCGATGAACCGGAACAGGGGCAGGTTGAAGAACTTCACTTGGTAGCTGGAGCGGTAGAGGCTGCGTCGAAAACCAATCCAACTTCCAAGCACTAGAATGGTTCCGACGAGCAAGTGCAACTTAACGGCACGATCGAGCTGTGTCCAGTTCTGGAGGCGAAGAAACAACTCGCGGATAACGAAGCCGAACAGAATGTCTGTGTAACGCAGACTGGTATCGAACCGTTCCAGCTCTGGTTCCGGATGAAACGCAACTCGGATAAGAGTATTCATGCTGCTATAAGGCCCGGAATATCAGTGAGCTGGGAGGCGGCGATCACCCCGTCAATCTCAACATGGTCGTGATTCCGTTCGTACTCCCATACGTGCGCATCGATCCACACAGCACGAAGTCCTGCATCAATCGCAGGAAGCACATCGGAACGGATACTGTTACCGACCATCCACGCGCACCCTACATCCACGCCCAAAGCGGACACGACGTCACGGATAATTGCGGGCGACTTCTCAGGAACAACTCTTATTACGTCAAACAAATCCCGTAGTCCACTCCGCTGCAGCCTGCGCAACTGCAGCTCGTGGTCGCCCTTGGTCAACAGCGCCAGTCGGGCACCCTTTGCTCGAAGAAACATTAGAGTCTCCCGCGCGCCTGGAACAAGCGGTGGGTCACGTTCGAACACTGACCGTGCAGCCTCTCGAACCCGCACACACGTCTGAGCATTTACAGCACGCCCCATACTTCGGCAGAGCTGTTCGTACGCCTGGACACAGGAAGATGGGAAACGCTCCGTGCTGTAGCCTAAATTGGCTACGTTTTGAACGTCGATACGGCGCTCACACTCTTCCCACCTCGCCGCATCAAGGCCCGACTGAGCAACGACATAGCGGGCCCGTGATCGAGCGTCATCATACAGCTGTTCAGTACTCCAAAGCGTGTCGTCGCCGTCGAAAACAACGCCGAGAACCACGCACGGAACGCACACCCGGTGAGCCATCAGCCTCCATGATACAACGGCACTTCGACGATCCGAGAGGACACGAGCGCGCACTTCGCAGCCACCAGTGCTTGCTTCCCGACCTAGGTTGCTTCCCCTGAAGCCGTTGCCACAAGAGCCGCATCCAAATCCAGAGCTCCTAGAGAGTCGATCATGGGCAAGATCACGGGTGCCAAGGCTCGCGTAAAGTCTTCGATTTTGGTTTGGATGTCCTGATCCTTGCCGTTCTCGGTATCGTTCTCTCCCGCTTTCGGTTTCGGCGCCTTTGCATCGTCGTGCAGTAGGGCCAGACCTACCAGCACGAGTGCATATCTCCACCGCGCACGAATCAGATCAATCTCATCGCCGGCGGTTTTCAATTCCGACTTTACGAAGAGATTGTCCATGTTGATCAAGAAATCGTACACATCGTGGCTCTCGCCATTGTGCGGATTGTTCGGATCATCCGGCTCTTCGGAGATGCGAATACGAAGCGCGGTGTACCTATCAAACTCTGGGGTCTGCTTCTGCCAATCGGCCTCAAGTACCGGGATGATATTTGGCAAGCTGATGCCGCTGGGCAGTTCGCGCTCGTCGCCTTTTTCTTTGCTGGGAGGTTTGCGGCGAGATCCATCTCCCGGTTGGGGCTCGAACGCCTCCGTCACTTCGATCGAGAGCTTGTTGATGAACGGATCAAGCCGCGTGGGATCGGTGACGACAGCTTCAAAGTTCAACGAGTCTCCCACTTCGCAGTTGAAGGGCAGTTGCATGCTGAGAGTTGCAATCCCGTTGTGCAGATTTGGTCCAACGTAGTCGGCCACAGGCACGCGTTGCCCCTCCGCAATCAGGAACAGCGAAAATTCTCCCGGATCGACATGCCTGCTGAAATAGTCGTTCACCGCGTCGGTTTCAAAGGTGACACGGCACCGTTGATTGATGTGGCACTCCCGCGATAGCTCAATACCGTATTCCTTTCCTTTGAACTTGAAGAACGTCGGGTGTTTCTCGCCATGAAATTCCTGTTCTTCCCCTCGAACCTTGAGAGTCTTGAAAGGATTCGTCGCACGCTGGCCCTGAAGAAACAGCGCGGAAAGCGTGGGCGAAGTTTCAAGCAAGGATTTCAGGATGTCTTCTAAAGGCTTCTCATCTTGGAGGCGCGACTGGATTTCCTCGTTTCTACGCTTTTCCTTCAACGCATGCAGACCCTGATGGTGCTTCAGCATCTCTTCCAGCTTTTCTTCGACTGCATACCGTATGTCATGCTTGCTGAGGCGATCGCGGCTGTTCTTGAACAGATCTTCACGTGTTCTGGGAGAAATATTCGTGCAATCGACGGTCACTAGAACCGAATCGGCAATGTAGTTGAGACGGCCCACGTCTTTGCGATTGAAAAACTCCTTGGTCAGATGGCCGTGAGTTTGGCCGTTTACCAAGAAGATGATGCCTTCGCTCTTGCGATACGTATCTGCCTTCCCCTTCTTGAATCCATAGATTGTCGCAACCATCGACTGGCCTTCCACCGCGATGGGGCAGGAAGACGGGAAGTCCTCTTCGAGATTGTCTCCGCGGTCATCTTCAAGACGAACGGCTAACCCCGTGAGGTTATTCTCAAAACTGCCTTCGTGGCCTTTGAAACTCTTACGACATTCGTGGAGGCGAATCGGCAACGCAGGGTCAGGCAGAAGAAGGTTTAGACGACCGAGCAAGCCGTCCTTCAGCAAAATGTGAGAGTTGCTGTAACCCGCGGCAGCGTACTCATACAGCTTTATAAGGGTTCCCCACTCTGCATGGCGACCGTAAGCCTCCCGACCCTCGGGGAAGATCGGCATCGTGTCCGTGGAAAACCGCAGCACTTCGCCTTTGCGTGGCGACTTCTCACTCCCCAATGGCGCCAGGTAAGTGAAGATCGAGCTCTTACCGCCGCCCTCCGGGTCTTCACGGCGAACGACGGTGAATCCCCACTGCATCTCTGATGAATCGGCTACCTTACCCACTAGCGCGGGATTGCGGCGAGTGAGTATGAGTTGAAGATTATTGCGACCGCAGAACTGCAAGACCCCGGTGCTACCCATGTTGAACTTTCCCTGCACGAACGGAATTCGGACCTTATTTCCCTTTCCAGTGTTCAAGGAGAGAAGGGTGTGCGGCATCATGTCCGGAGTTTGGCCCTCACCACAGTCAGAAATGGTGAAGCAAGGCCTGCCCTGCCTGGGTGGCATCCCTGTCGCCGCCAGGGTAATTCCGCGAGCAACCCTGGTGCGCTTTTCGTTCGACCAATTGGCGACACGACCCTGATTCGAACTTCCGGGTTTTGGGTGATCTTCAAAGAAAAAGGCCACGGCCTCCCGAATCGACTTCGGAGCGTCGGGCCCTTCCGGGTTGATTCCTTTCCTCAGGCACTCGTTGATTAGGCGATGGTCGACGGAGTTAACGAACTTCTCAACCATCGCGGAATCTGGGCTGCTTTGCTGGTTTCCGATCGTGTTGAAGTTGTTGTCGTAGTCACCATAGAAGCGCCAACCTGCCTGGTCGTTCCACAAACCCACATTGGTTAGTAGTTTCGTGACGTCGTCCTCGCTGTCTGCATTCATCAGCGCGAGACAGAGAACCTTTACCTCATCGTTTTTCATTTAGACAACCTCAGCAACGAGATTCGGGGAGGATGCGAGTTTTTCTGTCAACGCATAGGTGACGTTGAGGCCATCTCTTATTCGTTGGATCAAGCCCAGATCAATCATCCTAGATATGACACCCGCCCTTTGAGTCGTTAAGAAGGCGCGAGTGAATGGCTTCTCATCCCGTTTCGAAAGATGTTCTTCAAGTGCGTCGTCCAGCTTGCCGGGAGTGTTGGCACCGCCGGAGATTGCTCCAAGCACCGCCCGGTAAGCAAAGGCTTCGGCGGGAACCCGACTGCGAATGTGGGCAAGCAGGAAGTCAACTTCGTCGTTGGTGAATCTTGGCCCCCTTGCGTCTTTCTGGTCATCAAGAATCGGGTTCCGCAACTCCGCGAATCGCCATCCGGCCTCGGTTAGCAATAAGCGAGGAGTGCGGGAGTGGTCTCGGTTCACAAGCTTCAGCTCAATAGGCAACCCCGTCATGGTTCCCTGCTTCGTAAAGCTAGCCACGAACTGATTTGCAAATCGAAGTCTGGATTTGTCGCCGTTCGGTGAGTCGGAATACGGGAACGCAAACGACAAAGCATCATCTCTATGCACGCCGGATTCGTTGTCCATGTGCCGGAGATAGTCGCCAAGCTTTACCGCTTCCGATGCGATGTCCGCCGCAGTTTTCGCGAGAGAAAGAGCCGTGTGTTGTTCCGCACCCATCAGTGCCGCCAGTGCGCGGCACGTTGCTTTCACAGGTAATAATTTGTTGTGCTGTCCGAAGATCCAGCGATCCACTGGGACTTCTTGGCCGACGGCAAACGCGTCATTCGGGTAGGGAGCGAACGTTTCAGGCTTTGAGATACCGCCAGTGAAGGAAAATATCGCGGGAACGCCAGGGCCTTCGGTCGGAGTCGGTGCCGCTTCGAAGACCTTCGTCTTAAGACCAGGCTTGCCCTCCGCAACCATGGTCTCGGGTGTTTTCACCTTCGCGGTGGCATCAGCCGCATGGTTGTGCAGAAGAAGTTGGTTCGTGACGGCTACAGCTACGGCTTCCGAGTAGTCGCGATAATTTCCCACCTCCAGAAGCCTCTCGAGGTCGTCCTTAGTGCGCTGTGAAACATCAATGCAGATTATCATGGCCACTATCTCAGGCCAAATATTGCATATTTTATATAGTTAGTCAACTATATAATTACAATTATCATTAAGTAAGTCCACAGAGTCGGCAGTTCAGTCGAATGCAGGACAATAATTCCCCTTGGAGGCTAATATCTACCAGTAGAATCAAATACTTAAGAGCGCTTGTGGAAGAGTACCACCTCTTTACTTCCACCAGTCGCACCTCCCTTGTCGGCGTACCACTTCCGGTTGGGAACCGACCGCCAGGCCCTTCCATCATCGTGGTTCGCGAGCTGCGGAAACTTTTGCTCGGTCAAGCCACATTCCTCCATTACCTTGAGGTAGGTACGCAACTGCCACCTTGGTTCCGAAAACGCAACCATCTGTACGATGACCGTTTCTCGAGTAGCCATTTTCGCCACTGATGTGAACGCCATTCTTGCTTGGTCGTAGTACTTGCTCAGTCGCTTTTGGTGGCGGTCACCAAAGGTGTAGAAAGAAGCTCCCGCCCCGTCGAGTGTTCCTGCTATCCAGAATGGCGCTGGGGTCTCTCGCCGCCCCAAAACTTGCCAACGGTGATACAAGACGTGAACGCCAGGGTATGGCGGCGAGGTCAGGATAAGCGTAGGAGGAGCCATCTCCTTGACCGCTTGCTCGTTCTCAATTCCAATCGCCGATTTGTGCAAGCAAACAACGTCAAGCTTGGGGCCGTTTTTCTTGACAGCAAGAGCGAACTGTTGAGCCCCAGCGATCATCTCGTCCACAAAAAATAGGAACCGCTGCCGGATTTCTCTTGCAGTTGGGATCTCTTCACGGCAATCGAGTGCCCACTGGGCGGTCCGCAACAATGCACACCGCGCAAACTTCTGTTCGCGTTCGCTTTCAAGCTGCGGGACGGTACGGAGTGCCAATTCCAAGGTTTTCCGTACGGGCCATGTGCTCTTCCCGTTGATGTTCCTCTGGTACCCAAGCCGCGCCCATTCATGAGCTTGAGCAGAGCGCCTTCGTAGGTTCAGTTTCGGGATGACTCCCTCTGCCCATGATCGTAATTGTCTAACCTCAGTGCGAGTGAACACAGAGGTCTTGGTCTGGGCCAAGAACACAGCCAAGCTATTGATATCGGTTCCGATAGCCCTGCGCCCCAAGGCACATGCCTCGACGAGAGCTGTACCTCCACCCATGAACGGATCGAACACAACATCGCCGGGCTCCGAGAACCCGATGATGATCTGTCGCGCGAACGATGGTGAAAATCGGGCTGGATACTTGTAGAAGGAATGCGTTAGGCCACTAACAGGCTGCCGATCATGAATTCCATCAAGAAGCTCTTGCCAGATAGGCATCTTTGGAGAACGGAAATCTGCATCATCCTGTCCACACGGTTCACGGCGACCTGTGCGGGCAGAAAAATGACGCCGACAATCGCTCAGAGCTGAGTCCATTATGTTCTAACAGGCCTTGCTTGTGCTACAAATCAACGAGTTGAGAACAAACGTCGTCAACGATCCTTTCGCTTCAACCGAACGTTGCCGTTGTTTCTTGAGTGGGGGCGGATCTAGCTCTTTGCTTCCAGTTCGGCCAATGCCGGCACAGCTGTTTCGCCGAAATCTTCGACTGACTCATCACCGCCAAGCAAGGCCTCCGCATCCGGGCCTTGCAGCTCCAACATTTCGACGCCGTGCAACCTACGATTGATGGTGCGGGTTTTGCTGTTCACCAGTCTCAACGTGCTTTGAACGGTACCAACCTGTTTTTCAACCTTGTCCATGAGACCTCCGAACTTTTCAAATTCAAGCTTCGTCGCCGCAAGCAGCTTCCAGACCTCGCTGCCCTTCTTCTGAATCGCGAGGGTGCGAAACCCCATCTGCAAGCTAGTGAGCAACGCCGCGAAGGTGGTCGGCCCGGCGAGGCAGATACGGTGCGTCGTCTGTAGATCGTCGACCAACCCGGGGCGACGTACGACTTCTGCGAATAAGCCTTCGGTCGGGAGAAACATGACCGCAAAATTTGTCGTGGTCGGTGGTTCGATGTACTTCTCGTTTATGGTCTTGGCTGATGCGCGAATGACAGCTTCGAGTCTGGTACCAGCGCCTTTGATTGCTTGCTGATCACCGCGAACCTGTGCATCTTCCAGCCGCTCCCAAGCCTCCCGCGGAAACTTTGCGTCAACCGGAAGCAGCACGGACTCACCGTTCTCCGTCCCTGGCATGCGGATTGCGTATTCGACGGACTCCTGTGAATCCTTCCTAATCCGTACATTCGTCATGTATTGCTCAGGGGCAAGCATCTGCTCCAATAGCATTCCCAACTGGACTTCGCCGAATCCACCGCGCGATTTCACGTTGGTCAACACCCGTTTCAAGTCACCAACCCCGTTCGCCAGATCCTTCATTTCGCCGAGCCCCAGCTGGACGCGGCCTAGCTGCTCTGTTACCAGGCCGAAGCTGTCGGTCAGTCGTTTTTCTAGTGTTGTGTGCAGTTTTTCGTCGACCGTTTGTCGCATTTGCTCGAGCTTCTGGCTATTGCTCTCGTTCAGCTTGTCCAACCGCAGCTCGACCGCGACGCGCAACGCATCCTGCTTCTGTTCGTTGGTAGTGGAGAGATCGTGAACTTTCACAGCCAGCTCTGCCAAACTCTGCTGCACTTTCTCGCTAAGCTCCCGGTTCGTAGCGTCAAGTTCACCTCCAAGCCGGCTAAAGTTTGTCTGCACGGAATCCCTGAGCTGCTGGCTCGTCCTCGTTTGGTGGTCGCGCAACTCGGTCAACTGTCCGACAACCTGTTCCTGGAGCCCTCCGAATTTCTCCTGCATCCCTTCACGCAACTGGAGATTGTCCGCCGCTGTGCTGGACACAAGTCGATCAATCTGCGTCGTGACGCCGTCGCGGAATTGATTGTCGGCTGTGACCTGGTCGCGGCGAAACTGGGCGATGTTGTCACCCAACTGAGTGCCCAGCCGGTCGACGTTGGTGAGCAGTTCCTCGCGCAGGGAGCGGGCATCCGAGGCCGATTCTTGCCGGGCTTGCTGCGAATAGTTGAGATTGTCATCCCGGAGCGTACGCATCTCGTCTGTAACCTTCGCCTCCAGGCATTCGGAAGAGCCGCGCAGCTCTGCCAGACCGCCCAGCAATTCCGCACTTGAATCCTGGGTCGCAGGGCGCCGCGTCTGAAAGAACAGGAAGACGATGACCGCGGCCACAAGAACGATCTGAACAATGGCCAGGATGACGATTAGCATGTTTAACCTCCTAATTAACCCGATGCTACGATTTACGCTCTCGCTAAAGCGGTGACGCCGCGCACAGCCCTCTTTGCGCCACTATACTCCGAAGGCGAATATATGGCGAAACTATCCACTGGGCCAGTGCTTCGTACCGCGGTGTGACAGACGGCCAATCACTTTGCTCTGTGTTCTGAGTGACGCTTCACGAGTGCCAGCTTGACGAGACCGTCCAGGTACAAGACGCCCCAGCAGAACCTCTTCCACCTTTATCGCTGCCTGCTCCTGCATGTGCGGGAGCACGTGCGAGTAAATGTCGAGTGTGAATGCTGCGCTGGCATGCCCCAACTGCTCAGATACCACCTTCGGCGGAACGCAAGCCGCCAAGGCGAGTGTGGCGCCCGTGTGGCGAAGGTCATACAGCCTGATGATGGGTAGGCCAACCTGCCCCAGGATTGACTTAAACTTCTTTGCGAGCTTGTCGGAATGGATCGGCCGACCAGAGGGATTGATAAAGATCAGGTCCGCCGTGCCAGGGCATATGTTGCACCCGGGTTTCGGGTTGATCTTTGTATGCAGATCACGCAGGAGACCCAGCACCCACTCCTGGAGCTTGATCACTCGCCGGCTGCGCGCCCGTTTTGTTTCAGCAAACCGCCATGTTCCTCTTTCGAGTGTCCGCCTGACACTCACGGTGCCGCGTTCCCAATCGATGTCCTGCCACTTCAAGGCCAGGTATTCGCTGGGGCGTGCTGCCGTGGTGAGTGCAATTACGAAAACTGCGCCGTAGTGCGTTTTCAAAGCGGCCTCGAGAAAGACCCGCGATTGCTCCGCACTCAGCACCCGCATCTCGCGTCGCCGCAGTCGTGGCAATTGAGCGCCGTCTGTAGGATCCTGTGCGAGCATGCGCCACCGAATGGCCTGTCGCATGGCGGAGCGTAGAACTGAGTGCGTGTACCGGATGGTTCGCGCTGCCAGACCACGCTCGATCAACTGCTGGTAGACCGCCTGGATGTCTAGCGGGGAGATTCCCGCCAGATTCCGCTCGCCGAGCGTTGGCCGGACATATCTGTGAAGCAGGCTTTCGTAGCTTCGATAGCTTTTCTCCCGCAGACGCGGTTTCGCGGCAGTCTCGAGCCAACGATCCAGGAACTCGTTCAATGTGATCGTGACTCCCTCTACTCGGCGGCCGAGGTCACGTTCGCGCAGCAGCTTATTAAGGTACGTTTGGGCATGACGTATCGGCCCGTGGACGGTGCGACTGTGGTAGCGCCGTTTCCGGGTTTCGCAGTCGCGACCGAGGAAGACGCGCACCAGCCAGCGGCGGCGTCCGCGACCTACAATTTGTCCCGTTTTACGAGCCAACGAAACTCCCTCCCGAAAATCTGGCGCACCGCTGGCACACTGGCGCCGGCGACGATGCTGCAACTGCAATCACTTGGGGGAGAGGGGGACTGAGGGGCAATCACACCACCCTGATATGACTTACTAACCCAAACCGCTTCGTTGCGAACCTTGGCCTCCAGCTCCTTTGCACCGTAAGGAGGGATTGAGTATGCGACGCTGAACCAAAACGGGGGAGTTGAGGTGACTGAGGGAGACGTAGGAGAGCGGTACTACTTCTTACGAATCAGCAAGCCCGGATCAGCCGAATTGATCGAGACCAGTCTGCCGTCTGCGTCGCGGGTCGTGCCGAATCGCTCGTTAGTGCGTCCAGCTATCTGGTTTTGATCGTCGCGCACGGTCTTGGACGTATCGCTGTATCCCGTCGTGACAGAGCCGATGATTCTGCGATTGCCATCGCGGACGTAGTCCTTCTTCAGCATGCGTTCCCTCCACCCGGAGTATACAGAGGAGTCGCAAAAAACAGCCATTTCGGGAGGGTAACCTGCAAGGAATCTTTGGTTAGATTACCTCCAATTCCAGACGATTCCGCCGATGCGTTTGTATACTCCACTTGGCAGTGACGGTGGCGATCCGGGAACGCACGTCAGGGCAGCGGGTGCGGGCGCGATTCGGCGACGTTGCGGAAAGAGTTCTCGGCAGGCCCTGCTAATACCGGGTGCACCCCGAGAGCGCATACGCGAGCTCAGTGACTTCCATGTTGGACAGGTTCTCAAACCGCGAGGTGTGCTCAGACTTGAGCGTGCTAGAGCGCCGCCGGGGCACATCGTCTCAATTAGGTCGCCAACAAGCACGGCATCTCGGTGGCGTCGGGGTGCCGCGCGGCTGGCGCTGGTCAGTGAAGGGAGGAAGACTTTTTGGAAGACTCGATGTTCGACGAGCAGTTCGTGACTAGAGCAGAGGAGATCAAGGAAGCCCGTGAGGCCTTGATCGAGCTTGGCAAACACGTCGCTCGACGCGGGATGGACGCGGAGTTCAACGAGGCGCAGATCGTCTTCGCAAATGCGAATGCCCGCATGGAGCTTGCGCCCCCAGGGGACGACGAAGCGAACAAAGCCGCTGAAGGCGCAAACCGTCGCTTGCTTGCGTTATTTAGGAAGGGTTGGACGAGGGGCGACAAGCTGCTGTTCCACTGTTACTGTGAGTACAAGAAACGCCTCTGTTACCACCACCGGGTGGAAAGCTAAGGCTCTCAGCAAGGTGCAGGTTCATCCTCCGTTTGTCCCACACCCAGCCATCCTCGCTATCAAACTGATGTGTCATGCTTCGACTCAAGCTGTGAAATCAACACAGCCTTCAGCTCGTACAGCTTCTCTGTGCAGCGCGGGCAGAAGATGCGTTCGAGTTTTGGTTCCTCGCTCGTGATCAACAAGCACTCAAGAAACTCATGCGGCGTGGTCCAACCGGCCAGCCTTTGCTCGAGCCTGGCCAGGCACCCATCGCAAAGCATATCGCTAATATCTCCCGTCGCGGCCTTCCGATCTATGTTGTTCATACGGTCCTCTGGTTCTTAATACCGTTTTGGGCGGTAAAATCCAATACGCCGTTTGCCGACGTAAGTCGGATCTCACCTTGTCTCGGTGGGCGCAAACCTAGTCCCAGTTCTTTTCTGTCATACTGCTTCTCCCGGGCTCGCCGCCTCGGCCGGAACCGTTCATGTGCGCGTCGTACTCGCAGAACTGGTTCACAGTTCATCCCGCGCACCAGATTCCTTTTCGGACTCCTGGCGGCCATTGCAATACGTCACCTTGTCGCCGTCCTCATCAACACCGGCAGACTCGATCGGCTTGGCGTTGTCCTGACGTTACGACCCAACACCAGTGGCGTCGAACAGACCGCCGCCGATCTCGCGCAGCTTGACCCGGAATTTCTCCCCGTGCTGACGCCCTCCCGTTGGCCTAGCAGAGCGTGGGCAGTCTCGTGCAGCAGAATTTCGCGAACGAGCGTCGGGTCGTCGCCGTAGCGCATGTTAACCCAGATCAATCTTTCCTCGTGTAAAGCACGGCCATAGCTTCCTGCTATATCGTCCTCATCGCCCATGTCATCTTGCTCGTAGACGGCCCGGACCGTCCAATCGGACAACCCATGCTCCTTCACCATGGCCTGGCCCAAAGCTTCGATTTCCTGCTTCGTCATCGGTCCTTCTCCGTCTCTTTCAAGTTCGGGGAGCGCCAACCTTCATTCCGGCACCAGGATAGTTGTGCCAGATTTCACGCACTACGTCCCCGGCACCGTCCCCGATCAGACCGCGGCCACTTCTGAGGGCGTGCGCGGCCGCCTCCAGCACGCCGGCAAGAGTTACTTCCCGAAGCAACCGCTCGGTCTCGCCAAGATTGAAGGCGTCGGCCACAGCTTGCGCCTCCGAACGGCTGATCCCGGTCGCTTCCATGACGGCTGCTTCGGTCGCTTCCGTGACGGCTGCTTCGGTCGCACCTCCCTCGTACATCTCGATCGCCTTCTCGACTGCCTCAGTGGTCAACATCTGCGTTCTCCTTCTCAGGGGCGGCGAAGTCAGTCGGAACATCGCTGATAGCACTTTGGCTGTCATCGCCCCAGAAGCATTCCTCGCACCAGCGGGTTCTGCCTTGCCAAGCGAACCTAATGCCATTGCCTATGGTAGCTCCGCAGGTCGCACACTTATGGAAGCCAAGCGCCCTGTGCCAGTCATCAAGCGTACAGGCTGCAAGTCAGGCAGGGGCTTACAGATTCTCTTTGGGGCCAGCAGCGCGTCCTCGGACTCACAGAACGTGTGCTCGTCTGACGTGCTGGCCCCGCACAAGGGGCACTCGACGTTGTCTGTTAATACGCTTGCCATGCGGTATGTCTCCTTTCTATTAATACTGTCTCTTTCGCGCTTGGCGCGGAACTCCTCGCACTGACTCTTGGCGCTTCGGAGCACGCTGGCCGTGAATCATTCGGGCATCTCCACCGACGACCGGGCGTGTGCCCGTGGCCAATCTCAGCGTTGGGCGACGACGGAAACCGGGGTTGATCGGCGCCAACTCTGCCCCGCCCGCTCCACAATCGGCAGCGCGCAAGAAGCTAAGCCGAACCGGCCGGCCTCAGTTCGATCGCGACACCAGGGAGTGCTTCCATCCAAGTAAGAATCTGCTCGTTCGTCGTCAGTGCCGGCGGTACTCTGTGCAGCATGATCTTCGGCGGTACGGGGCCTTCGTTCGAATGATGAATGCCGGCGATCGCCATCTGGATCGTTGTGTCGAGGTTCCGCCCAGGTCCAGCGTCCATCTTTGCGCCGCTGGGAAAATTGATCCGCATGCGACAGTCTCGCCAGATCAGGATGATCAGGTTCTGATGCAGATTATCGTCACCACGCACGTTTGCTGTAATCACCGCCGCTAAGTCTCTTAGCTCATGCATATTCATGTTCGCTTGTCGTAGGCGACCTTGAAGTCGGCAACGCTCTTGTACTTCTTGTAGCCACGCTCGGTGGGTTCCGCCACGTTGCGTGTCCCTGCTGGTACGTAGAAAAAGCTGTCGATGCTCATTGGTAATCTCTCAGGTTGTCAAAGATGAACTGCATTTCGTCGATGGTCAGGCCGCACTCCACCCGGGCTCCCTCTTCGGCGGCGTCGTAGTCGTCGGCGATGGATTCGCCAAGCTCCTCGGACTCAGGGTAGCTGGAGTGTTCAATCTCCAGCTTCACCTGAGCCTCGTTCATCATGTCGAGGAATCGTTTTGCTTTTTCTCTGTCAACGTTCATTGCTTTACTTCCTCAACGTTGAACACCTTCAAGGAATCGGCCATGTCAGCTTTCGCCACTGCCTTGCGAACGGCCTTCAAGTCCGTGGGCTTTGCGCCCGGTTGAACTTCCTCGCCGCCTTCACCGGTGACGTAGAACGGTGCGTTACCACGCTGTCCTTCATCACGAGCTTGGCTTGCCCAGTCGTCCTGCACGTTTGCACGGTCAGCGAATGGGATCGGATACTCGCCGGACTCAGCGATCAGATCGCAGTCCACGATGTAGATGTTTTCCAGCACGACGTTGTAGAGCGTCACGGAGCCATCGGTGTTGACCACCATGCGCCCGTAACGTCCCGTATTCATGTTTCCTCGGATAGTTCCCATGTTCATCTCCTGTTAAAACAATGGATCGTTGAGCGATCCAAAACTTGAATTGGAGCCGGTACTTCATGGCCAAGAAAACGCCGACCGACCGGCGAAAATAAGCGTCGCAGGTTTTCCCTGCGCACCACACCCGGCTCCAAACTTGATGCCTCAGTTCGACCCACAACGCTGAGGCTGGTGTTATGAGTGACGACGCAAGCAAACGCCGTGGGGAGCACCATCTCGTTTAATACCTCACCGGCTTGACTTCATCCGGTTCAACATCGTCACCGTTGAGAAACGCCATCAAAACGGCCATGGCATCTTCTTCGGTCTCGCCCTGCACATCAAACTCAGCGTCTTCCACAGGGCCATGCCATACCAATCTCCAGATCATCCCAACTCCTCGTCGTACACCAGTTCAACCATCAGCTCCGAGAACTGCCGTCCCATCTTCTCTCGGCACCGTGGACAGAAATCTGCGATGATCGTCCCGTTCTCACCGTAGGGATCGGCTTCGTGCATCGCCAGACATTTATCACACAGCAACCGCTTGGTTGCTTCACGCCATGCTTCGCTGAAGTTCATAGTGTTCTCCTCGATTTTTAGGCCCCACGCCGGAGCCTCTCAGTCATCCGGCGCAGGCCATTTTGGGGTCGTGTCAAACCCCAAACTTTTTAGTCTTCCATGAAGCAGCCGCAAATCTCGGCGTGCATCAGCTTGTAGTACATCGGATCGCCGGGGTAGTCGCTCACGTCGTACGATCCTTTGCCGTGGCACACCGGGCAATCTTTCTTGGCCAATCTCCGGCGCACTGCATCAATGTTGTTCTTCCACAGTTCCCGCACCAGCTTGCGTTCTTCCGATGTGACAGGATCACGGAGCAGAGCCGGGTACTCCACGGTCTGACCGTCATCGTTACGCTTCTTCAGACCGACGAGCGGGTTCTCTTCCGCCCACTTCTCTTCCGGCGTTTGCTTAACCACGAACTTCATCAGATGTCACCTTTGCCGAAGATGTCCCGCTGCCCGGAGTTTTGTCTGTAGCTTGGGAGCACCTTACCGTTGCTGTCCTTCATCAGCAGTGCCTTGCACGTCCGGCAGCTCGATGCGTCATGGCCTACGAAATCGTTGAGTGTGCGCTGCGACTCGGCGGTCAACGCCTTGTGAAGTTGTTCGCAGGAGCGGAACCGCAGTGGTTCTGGTTTGTGCGTCCGGTTATAGCGGAGCAGTTTCTCGGCGCTGATGTTTTCCTTGGCTAAGATTTCGGCGCACGCTCTGGCGTGCGGGGCTTCTCTGTTGAACAGAGCCACGGACTCAAAGCCACTGGGGTACAGGAGATTGAAAAGGGTTTGGGTTTGGGGTTGTTCTTCGCTAAAAAGGGTTTCAAGGTTTTGATCTGGTGGTGCAGAGTCTTTAGCTGTCTCTCTTACTAACTCCCTCTCGGGTTCTGATTCAACGGTATCTACTTCAACGGTATCTAATTCCTCTCTGATTTTTTGGGACGGCTCCCGTCCCGTTTTTTGGGATGCGTCCCGTCCCAAATTTTCATACTGGTCACCAGTACCGTTTTTAGGGACTGGTTGTCCCAAAATTTGGGACTCGCTATCTTCAGCCGGGACTGCAAATTCGGCCACGGCTTCCAGCCCGAGCCGTTTTTTCGTAGCCCGTGCTCCCGTGGGGTCGTTCTCCTTGCGGCGGTCTTTCTTCTCAGGGATCGTCCCCTCCTTTACCCGGAACACTGCGGTGTGGTACTCGCCATGGTTCCTTCCCCGTTTGGTTATCTCTTTCAACCAGCCGTGGGCTACCAACCATGACCGGGCGGCGTAGAAAGTTTTGCGATTCATCTGGAGAACCTCCAGCGCACCCGCTTCTGTAGACCAGCCGAGACGCTCCTTTCCTTCTTTCATCCAGTAGAACAGCCACACCTTCAGGGCATTCCCCGGCATCCGCAACAGACTCTTGCGTTCCACGTCCAGCATTTTGAAAATGTCGGGCTTCTTCATCAGCGACGGCCTATCTTTTCTCGGCATTCGGCGACGTGGCTCTTCTGTTCTTCCGGCGTTATGGTCACGCACGGCAGGTCGCAGAACGGGCACCATTGTTCTTTGTCACGGCGCTCGTAGCATTCATTGCAATCATCGCTGTCGTTCCAGCAGTCATTGCAGAGCCGCAGCGGCTTGTGGCAGGTGTCGCAGTTGACGTCGAACGTACCCGGATGGGCGTCGCCGTAGATGATGATGGTTGCTTGCAGCGGTTCGCCGCAGTTGTCACAATTTTTCCTGGCCATTTTTTCTTCCATTCTTAGCAATACTGCCTATCCACAGATTTCTGAAGGTTCACTGATCACGACCGTGAACTTGATCCTTATCTGTTGACCGTCATCTTGAGCACCCCAGCCACGGCCAGATAATCCTCGACCTGCTCGATCTGCGGGTTGTTGTTGACCCATGCGATCTTGCCGTCGTTGTAGCGTTTGGGAATCGCCACGGCACGTATCGGCTGTCCCGGTTTGTCGGCGACCACGTAGTAGCCGAGCGTCAAGTCTTCGGTCGCGTACACGCCGTTCACCTTGGGCTTGAAGATCGAGATGACTTCCCGCCACGGCAGCGACAGCGTTGGGCTTGGCTCCGGCAGGATGGTCATGCCATCCGCTTCCACTTCCGGCACCGAGGGACCGAACGCTATGCGTGCTATCTGCTTGCCTTGCCACTGCACGATTGCCACGATGTGCGTGACCTTCCGAGACACCGCCGCTGTGAGCAGTATGTCTCGGATGTCGTCCACGATTTCTTCCTGCATGTCTTTCCAGTTCATGTTTTGTCCTCTTCAGCGACCGATTAACGGTCGGACATCCGGGTGGGCGTCGGAAGTTTCGGACTATTAGGTGAGCTTGCAGTCTTCGTCTGCGAAGTTGCCGAACGGATCAGGGATCAGTTCGTCAGCCAGGTCGGCGCAGTGTTCGCCTGCACCGTTTGGTTCAGTGAAGTTGCACTCGGCTACTTCGCACGTCCCACACAAATGAATGTGGTGGAACATTGGATCGTCCAGTACGGCCATCAGTTTCGCCATGAGCGGATCGTCGCACTTCTCACAATCCGTCCAAGAACCACAGCAGTCGCAGGGGGTGATCATTGGCGTGCTCCTTCGAGTGTGGGGCCGTACTGCTGAACGGCGTACACGATTTCGAGTGCCATGGCTTCATCTACGTTGGACAGGTTCATGGTGGCTTCCACGACTACGTTGAGTGGTAGTTTCTTCAACATCTCGGCGATGATGTACCCTGCCGGGACTGTTTCGTTGGGATCGACTGCTTTGCGTTTTGCTTTCGACATAGTTTTCTCCTGTAATGTCAGAGCCGATTACCTACGGCCCTGCAAATCGTTGATCGCTTCTTGGCAGCGGTCGGCTTCTTCTTTTTCCCCGGCGACGAGGAATGCAATGCGCCGTGCTTCGACACCGCCGGCTGTGCTTCTCGATCGCCTCGGCCAGCTGTCGAAGTCGTCGATGTAGCCGGAGATCGTTCCGAGCCCCCTTGCCTTAGGGATCCGCAACTCAACAACGTCGCCTAGCCGAAACAGGGCGGCGATCGCAAAGTCGATATGTTCGCGCGAAGCCTTCACAGGACACTGTCCCCCTATCGGCCCTGCTCGAACGCTGTGGCCACGACCTTCATATTCATACTCACTGCGCGCATCCGTTACCGTTGTGGCCGAAAGCGCTGGCGATTAGCTCGCGGAGTTGGGACGGACCCTGCTTGCGTAGGAACCGCAACCACTCCTTGTAGTGAGCTCTGAAGGGGATGTGCCGGGAGATCCCGTGCACAACGATGATTTCGCCATCGCGCTCGAAGCGGATGGTCTGGTTCGCAAGTTCTTGCTTCAGTCTCGCAAGTTCCGCTTCCTTTTCCCGGACGATGTTTTCCAGGCTGTCTTCCTCCACATTCCAAAGTTCGCCGAGGCCGCGAACCCTGCCTTCCCCACGAGTTGCCTTGCGGCGGATCCCGGTCTGGCGTGCCCACACACTGACTTGCGCCATCGGGACACCATGAAGCTCTCCGATCTCCTTGTAAGTCTTGCCAGGGTTCTCGCGAACCGCCTTGACCACAGCTTCTTTCATTGCCTCTGTCATTGCCGTCATTTCCACACTTTTTCTCCTATGCTTGAGGTAGAGCAATTCACGCAGCCAAGCGGCTGCCTTGGAGCGCTATCTATTGCTTCCTTCGCCTTTGTTGAGAAAGGGCACCACGGGCCCGGCGGGTGTCTCTTCAATTTCGACCCCACCTGTGAGTTCCCATCTGCCGTCGCGGTACTCGATGACGCCCTGGCGTTCAAGCTCGAGGAGAGCCTTGGCCAACCCCAGCTTTTGGGACTCAACCAGTTCCTTGTTCTCTGGCAAGTAGTAGTTGTTCGCGTTGTGGTTCATCTTCATGTTTTTTGCACCTTGTGATACGGCGCCCTCCTAGTTTTTCCTTTTAGCCATAATGATGTCGTGTCCAGATGCGATCTTGTAGGCCATGACTGCGATCTGACCGTAGAACTTGCGCGCGTGCTCCGCGATGCGCTCTGCGTCGGCCTTGCATGCGCGAAACCTGATCGGGATCATTTTTTCTGCGTAGACTTTCCCGGTGTCGCAGTCTTGCCAGTCTCCGTCTCCGGCCGGCCGCGTCGTCGTCCCTCTGTTACCTGGTAGACCCCGGACGACGCGCCGGAAAGCCTCGTGGTGATCTTCGGAAAATGGCACGCCGTCGTTGCTGGCCAGGGGGACGAGGACCTCCCATAGATCCAGCACCTCCGCCTCCAGTTTCTGAATCTCACTATTGGCGATCCTGCTGACCTCGTCCGGATTGCTCCCGGCCAGGTCGCGGATTCTCCGCCATACCTCCAGTTGGGTCTTGGCGCGATCGGTAGCGCCGTAGACAGCTCCGTGAGAAACCGGCGCCGGTGCTTTTTCGGCTCTTGCGATGGCCGACAGTTCGTAGGGCCTCGGCAGGGAGGCGCATTGGCATGCTGAGAGCGAGTTGCGGCACGCGTTGCACCAGGAGGACGCCAACTCCTTGTCGCTGAGTCGCCGCTCGCCCTTGCAGTGATGCACGAGGCGCAGGGCTTCCGACAGGCTGTAGCCTGTGTCCTCTCTCGTCTGCTTCACGGCGCCGATCTTGTTGCCCTCATCCAGGTGAACTCGCAGGCGGCGTACGACCGTGGGCATCCTGAGATGCCTCTTCTTGCCTGTTGCCAGTTGGTCTTCGTTGTGCCTCGCTTTAACGCGGTTCGGACGCAAGCGGGACTTCTTGGGAGTCGAGCGAAGGTTAGCCACGGGGCACCTCCGCAACGGTGTTGCTCGTGGGCGCTAGCAGCTCGGCCATCACGGCCGCATCCGACACGTTTCGACCGGGAGCAGGCTCGCCGCGGCGTTTGTCGTTGATGCGGTCGCGCTCGGCTTCGCACACGTTACGCGTGCCGATTGTCAGGGCCGTTGCAGCGCTGTATTCGCTGCACGATTCGGGGAACACGCCGAATTCCTTGTCGCCAATGCGTGCCACCTTGACTAGGTTCGTTTTGGCAGTCGTCGCAGTTGATTTCGCACTGGATACTTTCGAGCGTTTTGTCGCCTTCGCCGCGGCCTTCGCTGCCTTATCTGCGGCAGCAACGCGTTTTGCTTCACGCTTTGCCTGCGCGGCTTCACGCTTGGCCTTGGCGGCGTTGATCTTCGCCGCCTCCTTACTAGCGGCTTGCTCCTGGCGAAATCTTTTCTCCTCGTCCTTGCGCTTGCGGGCCACTTCGCGCTCAGCCTTGAGCCGCGCGGTGGCCTCCTCTTTGACTTCACTGCGCGTCAGCATCTTGGTCGCGGAAAAGTTGCCGTCGGCGTAAATCCACTTCTTGCCGCTGGCGACGTCGGTGAGCAGTTCGCCAGCCACGAGAACATGTTCTTTCTGCTTCGCCAGCTTGCCGCCTATGACGGCAGCGCCGTTGAGCTTCGTCACATGCTTGGGGTCGACGTTGGCGACAGGCCCTTGACTCTCATCCAGGACGATATCGATCCTGCCGGTCGTCTGGTGCACGTGAGAGACCTCGCCGTCGCCATCGGGCACTGTGACTTGATCCCCAATATTGAAAATGGATGTTTGTGTGGGTGTTTCGGTAGACGCAGGCAGAGAATGCAAGCTCATCGCAATTGATTCGAGTTCACGCTTGCGCGTGTCGCGATAAACAAGCTTCCGAGCTGCATCGTAGTTGACGCCGATGCTCGCGAATGCGTCTTGAACCGTCGCAAACGTCGGGCGGTTAGATTTACGTCCGTCGTAGCGATACATGATTTCTTTGAAGCACGCTACGGTGGCATCGTGTGCCGAACGACCCAGCATCCAGACTTTCTGGGATGCTGACATAAGATCGTCGGGCGTCAGGGTTGTAAGATCGGGCACCGTGATACTTGGGACATTTGTCCCATTTATCGCGAGCGCAGTTGTTTTCCCCGCCTCAGCGGGGAGAATTGAAGTTGTTACCGTATTTGTTGGGCGCATAGAAAAGCCTCACGTGACCGTGAGGCCGTTGCGCCTAAAGGAAGGTCGGACTATCGTCCGCTGTCTCGTCCTCGTTCTGGTATAGCTTTATCTCACCCGAAGGTTACATTTACTCGCCTGCACCCCAACTACGAGACAAACCCATTATATACGGGGCCAGCAAGATCGTCCAGATGCCTTGCCCAGAGCGGCTTTTGACGTACCCTACGTCGAGAAGTTCTCGGGTCCCAAATTACCCACAGAGCGGTATTACTCTGATGTGCCCGCGGTTGTCTGAGTCCGAACCAATTTTGGGACGACCGATGCACGGAAATTCAAATTCTGAGGCGGTGTGTCTCGTCCTGTTCCCCTCGGCTTGACGCCAGAAAACCTGGTGCAGGCCGAGGAGTGTCTCTTTGCAGCATCGGAAATCCCAGCCGGCCTCCCGCTTAGCAGAAACTGGAGCTTCAGCAAGCTCCTCCCTTGAAGACCAAAATCCACAACGGCAGCTAGATTCCGCTCGAAATAGGACACCTGTCCACGACGCTCGTGCTATCGTTTCCGGCGAGGCAAATCTCGGCAGGCCGTCGAAGGGAGACTTCGAAGCGATGGCCCGCCGTCGGTTTCAGGACCCGAAGCCGAAGCGTCGCGGCAAGTGGTGGACGATTCAAGTTCGCCGCGATGAATTCGTCGGAGGTCTACAAAGAAAGAAGACGCGCATGCGGATCGCGCCGGCAACCGTGCCGGAGCGGGAAGCACGCAAGATTGCAGCCGAGTTTCTCCGGCCCCAGAACCAGGGCCTGGAGCTGGTCGGCTCTGCAACCAACTTCAGCGAGTACGTCGAGAATACGTACAAACCACTGCTCATGCCGCTGATGGCCAAAACGACCCAAGACCGTTCTCGAGGCGTTATCGCCAATTACTTGGTGCCGGAGTTCGGAAAGCTTTCTCTCCGAGATCTGACACCTCTCACGTTGCAGCGGTATTTTTCCGGGCTCGCAGCGTCGCCCTTGGCATCTGAATCGAAGGACAAAATAAAGGACGTGCTCTCGAGCATTCTTGGCTCAGCAGTCCAGTACGGACTGTTGGTCAAGAACCCAGTCGAAGGAATTCGCCTCCCTGCAGAAAGACGGGGAAAACGAAAAACCAAACCACATGTCACGCCAGAGCAGTTCGAACAGTTGCTTGAGCTCATCCCAGAGCCTTACGCCACCATGGTCTTTGTGGCCGTGTGGACAGGGCTCCGCGTCAGTGAACTGATCGGCCTGAAATGGGAAGACGTGGGCACAGATTCGTTGACGGTAGACGAGCGCTGCTGCCGCGGTGACTGGGATGCCCCGAAAAGCGAGGCGAGCAATGCCACCATCGGCGTTGAACCCTGTGTGATTGAGCGGATCCACCGTCTCAAGCAGCTCACGGTTGACGTCAAAGCCGGACTGGCGGTCAGGCATTACAAGGTGGTGAAGTCTGATCGGCCGGAGGATCTCGTGTTCCAGTCCGTTAAGACGGGCGCGCCCATGCGAGACAACAACATTCTCAGCCGGCACATCAAGCCGGGTGCGCGCAAACTCAGCCTGCCCTGGATCAACTGGCGTTGCCTGCGAACTTCGCACGCGACCTGGATGGTCGAGGCTGGCGCCAACCCAAAGGACGTGCAAGGCCAGATGCGGCACTCTCGCATCTCGACCACAATGGACATCTACGCGCAGTTCGTGCCGGAGTCACAGCGGCGCGCCCTGGCGAAGATGTCGGCGATGGTCGAAGCCCGCACGTCAAAGCCGATTGCACCGGCGAGTACGGGCAGTATTTCCATGCCGCCGCAATCGCGCATGGTGAATTAGCTCGTTGAAAATTATTTTGGAGCCAATTGGAGCCAAATCGGGTGGGACGATGGAGCTAAGTGATTGAAAAGATGGTGGCCAGGGACGGAGTTGAACCGCCGACGCCAGCCTTTTCAGGGCTGCGCTCTACCACCTGAGCTACCTGGCCACGCTTGCGGCGCTCCACGGTCCGGACGCTTGCGAGTTGTGGGCTACGCCTGACTTGGCGGAATTGCCGGTAATCGCGGGCAGTCGAAATGCGGCAGCGCGTGGAACAGCCACGATTATAACAACCAAGCTGGATTCACTCAATGCGGCGGGCCGCGGTTAGCCACAACTCGGCCCGTCGCATTGGTTCATCCTACAAGTCGGCTTCCGGTCGGCGTCCGGTTGCCGTAGTTCGTCCTCACTCCCCAACCGAAGTGCCGTGACTCTGAAGCCAGGATGCGAGCTGCGTTCCCTGCTGCGCCTTGAGATCGATACAATAGTTTATGCGTTCGAGCGATTGTTTGAGTCCGCGCTCGGACGCGGGAGATTGATGCGTCGCGAAGAAGTCGTTCACCTCGTCGCGCAGGCTCGCGTCACAGAACGAACCCGTTGCTCTCACAATAACTCCACCTCCGAATGCACCACCCAGATTCGCGACGTCGTTCCAATGGACCCGCGCAAAATCCCATGCGAGCCTGGTCCCGGCCGGGTTTTGCATTACATCACGAATCACGTACGGGGCATCTTGCGAGCGCACATCGGGCGAAATTGCGTACTCGAGCGTCCTCTCCAGCAGTTTAGGATCGCTGAAGCGAGTGAGTATTGCCTGGTAAACGTATCGTTCTTCGGGCGTCTTGGCAGTTTTCAGTCTAGCCAAGACTTGGTCGTACAAGGTTGCATCACCATCGCGCGCGGTAATCGACAAAGCCACCGACAACAGTTCGTGATCCACGGAAGACGGATCCTGCATTGCCTGCTCGGTCAGCTTGCGCGCCACCGCTTCCACTTCAGGATCGCGTGCGGTGTAGCCCAAAGCATGCATAAGTTGCGCGCGAACGCTGCTCTGGTCAGAGGGCTCGCCGGGCCTTGGCGCCCATCCTACATCTTTCGCAGCCGGCGTCAGGAGTTGACGAACCCAGAGATCATACGACTCGCGATCTGCGCTGTTCACCAAATGTTCTCCGATGAAATCCAACTGCCGGACCAACTCAGTCAATACCGCGCCGGTACGATCCGATTGCAAGCCCTGAGCCACGGCCAGATAGTCGCCGATGGGCTCGCGATTCACGCGGACAGAAGCCCAGATATCCGATAGCAATATGATCCGCTCCGCCGGGGTCAACGCGGCTTCCACATCCTTCGCCATTGAGCGCACCGCGTCCGTCTCGTAGCCCGACCGGTAGAATCCCTTCGCTCCCGCGTTGGCGAAGATCCAGGGCGCGCATCCGGAAAGATTAGCGACCTGCTCTTTTTGGGTTAGCAGTTCACATTTCTCAATGCTTCCTGCTTTGTCACCTTTCAGGCAAACCGGAATCTCCCACATTTCCTTGCTGCCGGCATTGAAGAGGCTACGGTCATAGAAATAACGCTGCTGTGCCAAGCCGACGCTTGCAGAACTTCCTGAGCACCGGTTCTTCACGCTGACGAGCGGCGCGCCCGGTTGCTCCACCCACGTGGGCATGATTTGATCGACCGGCTTTTTGGAAACTTGCGCTTGCGCGTTCCAGAAATCAGACGCCGTGGCATTTCCGTAGGCATGTTGTTTCAAGTAAGCGTTCACGCCGGCGCGGAAAACTTCCGGACCAAGATAGTTTTCCAGCATGCGCAGCACGGCAGCCGTTTTTCCGTAGGAGATATCGTCCGCCAGCTCCAGGATCTCCGCCGGAGTGTCTGCTTTCTGATGAATCGGGTGCGTGTTGATCAGAGAATCCGCATTCATGGCCTGACCCGATTCCCTGACGTCTTCGAGATCCATATTCCACTCCGGCTTCCAGGCCTCTAGCGGCTTGCTTGACATCCAGGTAGCGAAGCCTTCGTTCAGCCAGATATCGTCCCACCACTGCATGGTGACCAGATCCCCGAACCATTGATGCGCCATTTCATGAGCGATGACCGAAGCCACCTCCTTTTTCAGGGTTAACCCAACATGCTTGTCATCCACCAACAGAAGAACGTCGCGGAAGGTGATGCAGCCCGTGTTCTCCATGGCGCCGGCCGAGAAGTCGGCGAGCCCAACCAAATCGAGTTTTCCGTATGGATACTTGATACCGAAATAGTGGTTGTAATACCGCATGATGTTCTCGGCCGCATCGAGGGCGAACGTGCCCATCTCCTTTTTGCCTGGACTTGTGTATACGCGGATCGGGATACCATCAGCCGAACCTTCGATGAATTCGAAGTTCCCCACGACCATTGCGACCAGATAGGATGACATCTTGGGCGTGGTTGCGAAACGCACCGTGTGTTTGCCGGCGGGACCTGGCGTGTCAGAGATCGCTTTGGTATTTGAGATTACGGTCAATCCCTGGTCGGCAATCACCGTCACGTCAAACGTCGCTTTGTAAGCCGGCTCGTCGAAAGAAGGAAACGCGCGTCTCGCGTCGGTAGCTTCGAGCTGCGTGGCGGCATACTTACGGCCATCGTTATCCTTGCCCAGGTAAAAGCCGCGCAGCTCATTATTCAGGATTCCGGTGTAGCGGATCTGAATGGTTGCTGGCCCGGGCTGAATCGTATTGCCTACCGTCAGGGTCGCGATTTCCTTTTCTTTGTCAACCGTGACTTTGGCCTTCTGGGTTGTGCTCCCGCTGGTAATAGTCGCAGCTTCAAAATCAATTTCCACGGCATTTAGCACGATCTCCGAGGTAGGCTTTAGCACGCGAACCTGGATGGTTTCGTCGCCGGTGAAATTGTTTTTGGTGAAGTCGGGGGCGAAGGTGAGCTTGTAGTTATCCGGAACGGCAAGTTCCGGCAACCGTTGCGCTGTGCAAAAGGAAGCCACAAACAGAAGAAGTCCATGCAGTAAGAACAGTCGTTTCATTTTTCTCCTCAGTATTAGTTTTCGCTCGATGAAATCAGAAGATTGTTCAACCTAATGTTTATACGCAAATTCAGCGCTTGAAGTTCACTCCAGAATCGCTGATCCGGACGAGGCGATCAGCGTCCCGTTTAGAACCGTGAAGGCGCAGCGATTGGAGGCAAACCAATAGGGGATTTCGCGATAATCGTCCGCCTCAAAAACTGCCAGGTCCGCGTCCTTCCCCGGCTCAATCGAGCCTTTGGTCCCGGCGAGCCGCAGCGCCCAGGCACCGTTTATCGTCGCGGCGGAAATTGCCTCCGCCGGTGACATCTTCATGTGCGTGCAGGCCAGCGATAGTACGAACGGCATGCTGGGCGTTGGTGATGAACCGGGGTTGTAATCCGTAGCCAAAGCCACCGGCACGCCAGCGTCGATCAACTTTCGGGCAGGGGGAAACTTCTCCAGACCGAGAAAGTAATTCGCGCCTGGCACCAGCGTTGCCATCGTGTTCCCTTGCGCGAGTTCTCGAACGTCGTCCTCGCTCGCATGATCCATGTGGTCAAACGTGGCTGGATGGTGGCGCAACAGCGGTTGCAAGGGAGTCCGGTTCAATTGGCAGACGTGAGCGCGTACCCCCAAACCATGCTTCTCCGCGGCCTCAAAGATTTTCGCGGTATCCTCGGCACCGAATGCTCCGCGCTCGGTGAACACATCGACGAACTGGGCAAGCTTTCGCTTTGCCGCCTGAGGAATCATTTTTTCGCAAACCAGTTCGATGTACTCCCGAGAGCGATCTTGAAATTCTTTGGGCAGGACATGAGCACCAAGCAACGTTGCGACGACGGTGCCTGCCAGAGTCAGACCGTAACCCGACTTGGCCTCGACTGTCGTTGTGCCTTGTTCGGAAACTTCGCGCAACATCTGGAACACATTCTCTGCCAGATGAGTTTTAGTTGCCTTGCGCACTCCGTCCACACTCGAGCGGATACCGCCGCCCGCGTCAGCAATCTGCTCGTACGTGGCGCCCGAAATGCGTTTCTCGAAATCTACCAGCCGCGGCGAAACAAATGCTGGGTGGGTATGCGAATCGACGAATCCCGGAAGCACAACCTGGCGCTCACAATCGATCTCGATGACCGTCTTGCGATTTTTCTTGAGCCAGGAGTCGCGCAGCGCGTCCTTGCTCTTGCCGACGGAAACGATTTTTCCGCCTAAGCAAAGGACGGCGGCGTCTTCGATGATGCCAAGTTGCTTAAGCTCCAGCCCGCGTCGCGGACCACGCGTGCCCGAAGAAGACTGGAGCGTGAGGAGCTGGCTGATGTTAATCAGCAGCAGATTGGGCTGCTGGCGCAATTTTATGGATGGGGTCAACCTATTAGTTTAGCAGTTGCAAGCTTGCTGTTTAGACTAGATCCGGCCGAGCTTCGCCCACGTCACGCGCCTAACTTTTCATCGGCACTTTCACGCCGGTCTTCTTGGCAAATTCTTTTGCTTCGTCGTATCCGGCGTCCACGTGACGGATCACTCCCATGCCTGGATCCGTTGTCAGCACGCGCTCGATCCGCTTGGCCATCATTTCAGTGCCGTCGGCTACCGTGACCTGGCCGGCGTGCAGCGAGTAGCCGATGCCTACGCCACCGCCGTTGTGGATGGAAACCCAGGAAGCTCCGGCGGCCGTATTCAACAAAGCGTTTAGCAGCGGCCAATCGGCTATGGCGTCGCTGCCATCTTTCATACTTTCGGTCTCGCGGAATGGAGATGCGACCGAACCGCAATCCAAGTGATCGCGGCCGATCACGATTGGCGCTTTGATCTTGCCTTTCTTTACCAGATCATTCATTGCCAGGCCGAACTGGGCGCGCTCGCCGTATCCGAGCCAGCAGATTCTCGCGGGCAAGCCTTGAAACTTGATGCGCTTGCGGGCTAAGTCAATCCAGCGCCGCAGGATTCGATTCTCCGGGAACAGCTCCAGCACTAAATCATCGGTGACGTGAATATCGGACGGCTCACCCGACAATGCTACCCAACGAAATGGTCCGCGGCCTTCGCAAAACAGCGGCCTGATATACGCGGGCACGAATCCGGGAAAGTCGTAGGCGTTTTTCACGCCCTGCTGGAATGCGAAAGTCCGAATGTTGTTTCCGTAGTCGAAAGTGACAGCGCCCATCTTCTGCAGGCGCAGCATGCCTTCGACGTGCCGCGCCATGGCGTCGAGGGACCGCTCCTGATAAATCTGCGGATCGCGCTGGCGCAACGCCAGAGCGGCTTCCAGCGTCATGCCGTTGGGCACGTAGCCGTTCAATGGATCGTGAGCCGAGGTCTGATCGGTCAGGATGTCCGGGACTACGCCACGCTCGGCGAGCTCGGGAATGATGTCGGCGCAGTTTCCTACCAAGCCGACCGAGATATTTTCTTTCTTGCGCACGGCGTTCTTCAGGATGCGCAGGGCCTCATCCAGCGTCGTCACCATGAAGTCGCAGTAGCCGGTCTTGAGGCGCTTCTTGATGCGCTCGGGATCGACATCAATACCCAGAAATGCCGCGCCGGTCATAGTTGCTGCTAATGGTTGAGCGCCGCCCATGCCGCCCATACCGCCGCTTACGATCAGCTTGCCGGCAAGGTCTCCGGCGAAATGTTTTTCTCCGGCGGCGGAGAATGTTTCGAATGTGCCTTGCACAATTCCCTGCGAGCCGATGTAGATCCAGGAACCGGCGGTCATCTGGCCATACATCATCAGGCCGGCGCGCTCCAGTTCGTTGAACTTCTCCCAGTTGGACCAATGCCCGACCAGGTTCGAGTTCGCGATCAGCACTCGGGGCGCGTACTCGTGCGTCTTGAAGACGCCGACGGGCTTGCCCGATTGCACCAGCAGAGTCTCGTCGTTCTCGAGGCTCTTCAATGACGCGACGATCGCGTGGTACGCCTCCCAACTGCGGGCTGCCCGGCCGGTTCCGCCGTAGACGACCAGGTCGCGAGGCCGCTCGGCGACTTCTTCGTCGAGGTTGTTCATCAGCATGCGCATCGCGGCTTCCTGCTGCCAGCTCTTGCAGGAAATGTTGTTGCCGCGCGGGGCGCGGATCGGCGTGTAGGTGGAGGCGGTAATTTCTGTTTCAACCGGCATGACTAGATGTTAGTGCTTCGAAGGCAAGTCTTCAAATCCGGTCTGCTTTGCCGGTCATGCTCCCGAGTTACCGGGGGGCTTCTTTGTTGGGCTCGCTGATTCCGGCGAATTCGAAGACGGTGCGCAGGTCGCGCCAGTTGCCTGCCTTTGCGCCGGGGATCGCGGCTTCTGCCTGTTTGATTAGTTCGTATTCTTTCGAGTCCTCGATGTCGTCTGGGGATGGATCGCGAGGGTTCTTTCGCTCCTTCGGAGCTGGATGGTTTGCGGGTTCTGTCCCACGGCTTGCGCCGTGGGCTGCGTTCTTGCGCCGCTCCGCGGCTGGTTCTGTCGTCGCTCTTTCCTGGGATGCGTTTTTCTGGGCGGATTGTGGCTCGGCTTTAGCTTCTCGCTGGGCTACGGGTTTTGCGGCCTCGCGAACAGGAGTGTCAGCGCCACACGGGCTGGTTGCGGCGGGTTCTAGCCGTGGTGTCGGGTTGATTTTCTCCTTCTTTGATTCTATGGGGGGACCGAATTCGGGGTGTTCGATCAGGTATTGGCGGGCGTAGTCGGGGACTTCGCGGACCATGGGTTGCTCGCTGGCCCCGTAATGCACGTCGTCGAAGCGGACGTTCTTTGCGTTCCTCGCGGCGATGCGCAGGGCTTGAATGATCAGCCGGGCGCGGGTTGCATCGAGCGTGCCTTTCAACAGGCCGTCGACTACGTGCATGATCGAAAGCTGGATGGACTCGCAGTCTTCGAGCAGGGCCATGGAGTGCAGTTGCATATCGACGCGCTGTTGTACTCCTTTGATCACGCGGGTGTGGAAATAGCAGAAGAACTCGCCGCGCAAGGCGGGCGAGCCGCATTGCTGTCCGGTAACTTTGATGTGAGTGCAGTGGCGGACGTTGGGACGTTTGGGTAAGGGAATGGGCATGAAGCTACTCCTGAAAAAAGATCGCGTTTCCGCGTAAATTCCTGAATTGATTGGGTCGAATTGAAAGGGTATGGGCCAGATCTATGAAAAGAAAGGGGTTGCGGGTAAAATCTTGGGAACAAAGGAGTTGCGGGGTGGTCGAAGGGGAAGAAACTGCTGGGCGGGCCGATACGGATGGGAACAACTTACAGGCTCCTTGATTGATACGTTATATAGCTATGTTAATTTATATCTTATAGTAAAGTCAAGGAAATAATGAAAAAAGTCGGAGCGGATTCCCAAAATGGGAATTAAGGAGGGTGAGATTTCGATAGGAGAGTGGTTTTCGGTGAGCTTCCGGTCGAGAGTGTAACGGCGATGTTGCCCCAGGTATGGAGCAGTGTCCGAAACTATGTCGGTTTGGTGGTAAGGTTGCTTTTCTGGTGGTAGGATTTGCTGTTAAGGAGCAAGTCCCATGCATCGACCTTCGCATTCCCCCCTCCTCTGCACATTCGCAATGCTCGCTCTATCAGGCTTCGCTCAAGCGACTGCGAAAGAATTCCAACAAGTCGCGACTTTCCCTACGGGGAAGACTCCGATTGCCGTTGCCCTGGCGGATTTCAACACGGTGTCGGCATCGGCCCGACTGCAATCGTAGCCGCTGATTTCAAGGGAGACGGCACCCTGGCCGTCGGCAACGCCGACCATGTCTCGATTCTGCTGAACACTGGCTGGTAGTCACAGGCCGCTGGAGCCACTTGCGCTCGTGCAGGGGCTGGGCGAATCAAAATCCACTTGACCTAGACCGGCGTTCTCATGGAAGGCCATCGCACTCAAGTGCCCAGCGCAAGACCATGATGAGCGTAATCGGGATGTTACGACAGCAATCGGCGAGATTGCAGGCAAACAACAAAGGGCGAAACCTGTCTCGCCCTCGCTTGGGGAAAGAAGCTACTTTCAGAGTTAATGAGTAGTCGATTGAGTTCGCTTCACACGCCACGCTGGAATTGCGGAGGCACCTGCCGCAAGATGACCAAGGCTCGTGGGGGCAACTGTGGTATCATCCGGCCCCTTCGTTTTACCAGCGATGATCGGCTTGCCTGGGATTGTTTCGTACGCGTAGCCAGTGAGAATGGCGGTGAAGTTCGCCTGCGTCGTCTCAACGGTGAGACGAGCCCAGCCGAAGTGAAACTTTCCCTTGATCTTGAACTTAAGACCGAGGTAGCGGTTCTTGACGCCTTTGCCGTCGTTAAACCAAGGGCCATCCCAGCGCTTCGTGCCGCAGCAGCCATAATAGAAATATCCCATTTCCACACGGACCGCCTTAGCGAAGCGATTGCGAGTTTGGATTTCCGCTCCGCGCGGCAGCGCTGACGCTGCGGCCAAAAAGTGATTATTGCGAACACGCTTAGCTCTGACCATGTTCGTAGAGCCGTAGCATCGAAAATAACCCTTCAGGGAGGTCTCACTGGCAATTTGGCAAACCTCCAAGCCCTGAAAGTCCCCTCCGGTTGCGAACGTATTTAGGATGGTAAAGTCGACGATTCCGTCGTGGTTGAGATCCAGCGGAACTGCTTCGCTCACAACCACATGTGCAGGCGTGTAGACGATCTTCGCGTCCGCGGGCTGGGCCACTGCAAGCACACCGACTCCGGCGGCGCTGGCGGCGAGTGCGTAGGAGTTAAGTCGATGATGGAGTGAATCGGAAAGCTCGGCTGTCGCACGTGGTGGGGAAGAGCGCTTCATAAAATCCTCCACTGGAAGGGCGTCTACTATATGGCCATTTGCAATCTACGTCAATGCGGCGGATACCTTAGATGACGAAGCAGGCCATAACGCTCATTGAGGGGTTTTGAGTGTAACGGAGATTTTGCAACAGTTGCGGGCGCGAGAACCCGTAGATCCGCGTAAAAACGGAGGCTTCTGTCCCTACTTCCACTCCAGCAACCGATAGTCATTCTCCTTTGTACTCGCTCGTCGGATGACGCTGCGGGTTTCGGTGGCCAGATCATAGCGAAACAGTCGCGCAGGGGACTGGGAAGAATCCACGAATGCGATCGCAGACCCGTCGGGTGAGAATGCTGGCTGTGCGGACGGGCTGGAGGTCGAAATCTGCTTCTGGACTTTCTGATCGACGCTGGTGACAAACACAGCAGCATCACCACTCGGGGAACCGCAGTCCTCTGTGCCCAACTCGATCGCGAGTCGTCGGCTGTCGGGTGACCACGAAAAGTTGTAGACACTGGGTGGTGCTTTAGGAATGCTCACAGCGGTGTCGGAACCATCGATGAGTGAATAGAGGCGAAGTTCTGTGTTTGGGCTACCGCAGTCGGGTTCATCGTCGTCGCCACTCTTAACAGAACTGGCGGGCTCGCCGACGGTTTTTTCGTATGCGATGAACTTGCCATCTGGAGAGAACTTTGCATCCCAGACAACATTGCTGGTTTTGAGCAGGAGCGTCCGGCTCCCGGTTGCAACATCCAAGACCTCAAGTGCGAAAGGTGAATTTATCGCGTGAATAATGCGGCTTCCGTCCGGTGAAAAGCTGAATCCCTGATACCAGTGTCCGAGATTGCGTACCGGTCCGCGCTCTGGTGGAAAAGGAGCCAGGAAAAGGTCATCCTCCATGCCGCTATTGCCACGAGCAGTTGCTTCATAGGCGATGGCGCTTCCGTCCGGAGTCCATGCGACCTGACCGAAGCCGGCGCCTGCGGGCGGATGCGCGAGTTCGGTTGTGACGCGGGTGCTGAGAGTCATTACAAGTAGTTTCGCGTCGACCCTCCAGAGCTCTGGTGAAGGCACTTGTTGCATATGCACGACCGTAAATGCGATTGCTCGATGATCCGGTGAAATGACTGCGCTGCCGGCGTCGCGGGAGATCTGTTCCTGGGTACCGTCGGGATGGATGATGACGAGATTGCCGTCGACGGTCGTCACGACCAGATTGCCAGCATCTGTGGCACCCGCGAGAACAACGGCGAGCAGGAGGAAAAAGACAACACTTAAGCACAAGTTCTTCATAGACCGACCTCTCCCACCGAGACAACATGAGTATGGCGCTGTGTGTGTGGCCTGGCGAAGTTACGATAGTGGCTGGTCTTTGACGATCGTTCTGGCAATCAGGCGCTTACGCTCCCTGAGAATTGTGGGCGTGATGGCCTGCACGTTTACCGAGTGGTTCTCGTGTGTGCCCGCAGTGGCTAAAGCCGGGCCCCTTTCCAGCGACTGATGGTATGCCTGAAGGCATACCCTGATACGAATCGAGGGTTTTTCCGCAGCCTCTGGAGCCATGCTCTCCCGTTGCCGATTACTCTATATGACAACTCGAAGACCGTGATCTTCGTTGGGAGTCCATGGCTTCGCCAAGGACTCTGCTGCCTCCAGGATGACAGGTGATGCGGGGGTCGCGGGCGAGGTTTGTGCCGCGGCTGCGGGGGCCGCGAAACAGCCGGTCCCTCCACTCCGCTTCTCATACCCTTCGGGGATGGGAAGCTCCGGTTGGGATGACAATCCTTGGCGGCTTACGGTAATTCGGTCGGAGTGACAGTTCTTGGCGGGCTGCTGTAATGGTGAAAACGGCTTAGCGTCTACGAAGCAAGCTTGAGGAACTACGATCGGTCAAATCCTACCAGGTGTTGTAGGCGGTGCCGTCGCTGCCGACCGCGGTTGAACCGCTGTGGACGTCGTAGATTCCGGGTTCCTGCTGGTCTGCGGTCATGATGGTGTCGGTTTCTTCTTCGACGGTCCAGGTATCGTTGCGGCTGGTCATGGGGTCGTTGGGGATTTGTTTGAAGTAGCCGGCGGTGACCAGGTCTTCGAGAGACTGCGGAGCTTTCTGTTTATCGAGTGTGTATTGCGAGATTACGGAGCGAATGGCGAAGAGATTCTGCTTGAGCACCGATTCTCTTGCCCGCCAGATGGATTGGTTGTAAGCCGGGAGCGCGACCGAAACGAGGATCAGGATGACGCTGATGACGATCATCAGCTCGATCAAGGTGAAGCCACGGCTGCGCTTTTTGCGAGATCGTGCCATCTACCAGTCCTTGTACTTGGTGCCGTCGAGCCCCGTGTCCTGCGATTTGGTATAGACGTCGAAAACGTTCTGCTCGCCCCAGGAGTCGGAGTCGGGATCGTCCTGCATGGAGCGCATTCCCCACTCGGTGGTGTTGGTCATGGGATCAATCGGAATCTTGCGTAGAAACTTTAATTTCTTGCCGCCCACGTCCACGCCCTTGACCAGCGTGTCCAGATCGGGAGGGTAGTTTTCCGAGCCCACTTTGGTCTGGAATTTACCGGCGTCGGCGGCGTCCTTGTAGCGATCGATGGCGTCGCGCAGGTCCCAGAGATCGCGGCGTAATTGGTGTTCTTTGTCGCGCTTGATGGTAACCCGCGCCAGCGGGATCGCCAGGCTGGTGAGGATGACCAGAATGGCCGTGGCCACGATCAACTCAATCAGCGTGAACCCGCGCAGGTTGCGCACGACATTTTTTCTTGCAACAGTTAACTGCATATTCGAAGCATTGGCGCCGGCGGGACGGTGCGGCGCAGGTGAGAACTGCTCTTTCGCCCCGCTGGGGCTTCTCTGTTTTTCACTTCTCCCCCACGGCTTGCGCCGTGGGCTGCACTCTTGCGCCGCTTTGCGGCTACAAGGTGCGCCTGGTTCCACCGCGTCCGTGGAGACGGGCGAGGACGCCCGTCTTCCCTCTATTGGATCGTCACCGTGACTGCGGCTCCGGCGGCCGGGGCGGCTTGCATGCCGGGGTCGCGTACGCCTCCCCGGGCAATGGTTAGCGCGGACTGACCGGGGGCCTTGGCCACAAGAGTCAAAGTCACGACCGTTCCCTGCCCTGAAATTCCGGGGGCTCCGGGCGGCCGTGTCGCCGTAATCTGCAAAGTTCCGGTGGTGTCATCGTCGCGATGAACCAGCGCCACTGCCTGGCCATCATGCGAGAGGAAACCGCCGTTCGAAACATTCACGACCTGCAGCATCTTGGGATCGTAGCTGATCTGCAGAGGCACGGAAAAAGCGTTCTGGGCTCCTGAGAGCAAAATGTTTACGGCAAAAGTTGAACCCCGGGCTTGCGTGATGCTCGCCGGATCGAAGCTGAAGGCCGCTGGTCCGCTTGGTGCAGTGGCTGTTGGTGGCTGATTCGGGGGCACACCTTGCGTCGGTGCGCCTTGCGGCTGCGCTGGAGCTGCAGGAGTTTGTCCGGGCGTCGCGGGCGCCATCGGATGGCTCACGCGGCGGAGCTCAATCGCGTTGGCCGTGCCCACGTCGATTGCCTCCTGGTTCATGTCGTTGTATTCATGGGCGCGCACGATGTGCGGAATCAGCACGAATACAGTCTCAGTTTCCGAGTGGTCGGTGGTGGACTGCGCAAAGAGATACTTCAAGATTGGAATCTGGCCGAGTCCTGGAATGCCGGTCAGGGCTTTGGTCTGCGAATCCTCCAACATGCCGCCGAGCATGTTGACTTCGCCTTCTTTCAGGCGAACTTCGTGCTCGATCTTGCGCTGTCCGATCACCGGTTGGCTGATGCCGCCGATGTTAGAGGTGCCGGTCACGGACGAAATATCCATCGTGACTTTAAGGGTGACCTCGCCGTTGGAGTGGACCTTGGGGGTGATATCGATATTCACGCCGACGTCAAGATACTGAAATTGGGTGTTGACCAGCGGGTTGATGCCGACGCCGCCAATGCCGGGCTGGAAGGAGCCGGTTGCCACCGGGACGCGGTCGCCGATCTTGAGCGAAGCCTTCTGGCCATCCACGGCGCGAATTTGCGGCTTCTGGATGAGCTTGGTGCTGGTGTCGCTGAACAAGGCGGTGGCGGTCGCCGGCGGAATGGTGATGGTGAAGTCGGTTGCGTTCAGGTTGGCGAGTTGATTCAGGTTGAGCTGGTTGGGCGTGCCGGTGCTCGAATTTAAGGTTCCACTGTTGCCTGCACCCGTATTGAGGGTGGTCGTGGTGTTGGTCGAGGTCGTGAGGTTATTCTGCAACGCGACGGTCGCGCTGGTGGGTGGGTTGATGCCCAGGGTCCTCGACTTGTCACGGTTGATCTGCAGCACGGCGACGTCGACGATGACTTCGGGCTTGGCCTTATCCAGGTCGCCGATTAATTTCTGTGCCAGCGCGATCTGGTCGGGAGTACCGCGGACCACGATTGCGCCCTGTGAGGGCAAAGGCTGAATGCGGGAGATTTCGAGGATCTGCCGCATGGCGTTTACCACGTCCTGCAATTCCGTGGGCTGGGAAAGGTTCGCCAGATAAAAGGTCTTGATGACACTTTGCTCGAGATCCTTGCGCTTGGCAGGATTGTCGGCGGCGGCGAAGATGGTATTGGGCGTCACCGGCCGCCAGAAGGTTTTGGATTCGAGCGCGATAATCTCCAGCGCTTCTTCCAGGGAGACGTTGTTCAGTTCGATCTTGATGCGGCGGGAGGTGTAGTCGGGATCGAACAGCACATTGATGCCCGCCAGCTTGCCGACGGTCTCGTAAATGACCTTCGAGTCTTCCGTGATCTTAAGATTGATCGGAGTGTTCGAAATGGTGGCCAACTCGACCGGGCCGCCCGCTTCTTCGAGCCGCTTCTGCACGCCGCTGGTGGGAGGAGCCGCAGCCTTTGGCGCGGCGGACTTGGTTGCCTCGATCATCTGCTTGGTGTGCTGGATTTCCTGCTGAGCGATGGCACTGGAAGGATCGATGTCGATGGCTTTCTGGAATTCGGCTAAAGCGGTGTCCAGTTGACCGGCCTCGCGCAGCAACTGTCCGCGATGAACGTGGGAAGCTCCAGCCAGAAAACGCAGCCGCTCAAATGCCGACCGGTAGGTGAGATCGCCGGGCTTGAGGTCGTAAGCCTGCTTGTAGCAATCGTAGGCCAGTTCGTAATTCTGCCGGGCCTCCGCGTCTTTCCCCTTGTTATAGAGCTGCTTGGCCTTGTCAGCCGCGATGGCTAAAGTTACGGCCAGGAGCAACAAAACCATCGCCACCGGGCGGATCAAGCGTTTCATCAAAATTCCTCGTACACAGTTTTCTCCCGCTGGCCGGCCAGGACCTCGAGATTCAACTTAAAAATTTCTTCCGAAGATAACGTTAGATGCGCGATTATAGCATCGCCTCAGACTGTACCAATGTAACTGCTGGGGTGGCAGTTACACTCTTTGGTGCTAGTACTGAAGATGCGAGGTCCCCGGCGTCCCTAATTTTCGTTTTATTCTCTTTCTCTCCATCGTACAGGTGCGACTTGGCAAAACCGAGACGCTCCGCTGCTCATGAGATAAGCTAGTAAGAAACCATGCCACGCCAGCCTTCGCAACCAACGCGACCGAATCCGGAGAAAAATCCCCGCCGCGATCCCACCGCAGCGGGGCAGCGTGATGCCTCTGTAAATAGGATCGCTTCGCATAACTACTTCTTGCTGGAAAAATTTGAGGCTGGGGTTGCACTTACCGGGACTGAGGTTAAATCGGTCCGGGCTGGCCGCTCGAACCTCAAAGACGCTTACGGGCTGGTAAAAGACGGCGAGCTCTGGCTGCTGAACTGCCACATCGGGCCTTATGAGCACGGCAACATCTTCAACCACGCACCCCTGCGCACCCGCAAGCTGCTGGTACATAAAGAAGAGATCCGCAAGCTGATTGGCAAAACCCAGCAGCGCGGGCTGACGCTCATCCCCACCCGGATGTACTTCAAGAACGGTAAAGTAAAAGTTGAGATAGCGCTGGCCAAAGGCAAGCAGCTATGGGACAAACGTGAAACCGAACGCCGCAAAACCGCAGACAAGGAAGCGCGCGAAGCGATCGTGAGATCGCGAAAGAGCTAGGCATGTTTGCTCGCCTTGGTGGCAGGTTTCGGAATCCATTATTTCTACTCGCCCTAGCTGCTGGCCTCGCGGCGTTTGTGGTCCAGTCTGGGGAGTTGGGCTCTGCCGACACCATGCATCGCCTGCAGACCGCTCATTCCTTCTGGACCTCGGAGCCACCGGTTTTTCCACAAGAGTATCCAGAGTTCGGGGCGCACGGGCGCGGTGGCAGGCTTTTTGACTGGTATGGGATTGGCCAGCCTCTGCTGATGCTGCCGGCGGACATTGTCGGGACCTACGTCGAGCGACTGCCAATTTTTGAGGAGTACAACGGCAACGACCCGAGCGTGCGTAACATCGTGGTCGGCTATAGCACCAACATTCTCATCAGCGTTTTGACCGCGCTGCTCTGCTTCCGGTTCCTGCGCCAGTTGAGTTTCAACGCCAGGCAGGCGGTGGCCGGTGTGCTGGCGCTGTTGTTCTGTACCACCCACCTGCACTATAGCCAGAACATGATGGAGAACAACTACATCATGCTGCTGACCCTGGCGGGGTTCACTTTCCAATACGAATGGCTGCGCACTGGCAGCCATAGGGCATTGCTCGTTGGTTCAGCCGCTCTCGGACTTAACCTGCTGACCCGCCTGACCACCGGCATGGATCTGCTGGCTGTTGCATCCTTCTTATTGCTGCTGTCTTGGATCGAACGGGGGCGCGGGCGGGAGTTGTGGGAGCGCTTTGTGATTTATATGAAAACGGCGGGGCCTGTGTACGCCGTCTTTCTGCTCATCGACCGGCTTTACCAGTACTATCGCTTTGGATCCTTCTTCAATACCTATGTGCATTATTTCACCGTGGAGCGGCGTCTTCTGGATCCATCCCTGCCCGCGACTTACCCTTTCGAGAATCCGTTCCGCGTCGGCTTTTTTGGCGCTCTCTTCGCACCGGAGAAATCTATCTTCCTTTTCGATCCTCTGCTGGTGCTCACGATTGTCATTGCCGCGCTGGCCTGGAAGCGGTTTCGTCCTGAGGTCAAGTCGTATTTGATGGCTGGATTTCTGCTGCTTCTGGCGTACATCTGCTTTTACGCGAAGTATACGGTGTGGAGTGGTGATTTCGCCTGGGGCGACCGCTACGTTTCTACGGCGGCAGAACTCGTGGCATTCATCTCGGTGCCTCTGCTGTTGCGTTATCGGCTCGGACTCGGCAGGTTCGTTTGGACGATTGGAGTGGCACTGATCGCGGTCAGCGCTTTAGTCCAATTGGCCTCTCTCATTTTCTGGCTGCCGCTCGAGATCTATCAGATGGAGACGCTGGGTCATCCGACATTCGTGGTTGCGCTGCGCTTCAGGAACATCGTTGCGTTTGCACTGGGAAAGATGGATGCTTGGGGACTCAACAATTACGCCATGGCGCAGGATCCGTGGGACTACGTTCACATCACGACCTGGAATTTTCTGCCGTTTGTGCTGCGAAGAGTTGGGGAGGCTCCGGGGTGGGTGGTTCGGGTTTGCTTTTTTTTCTGGATCGCGGGGTTCGCGGGACTGATTTGGACGCTGTGGCAGTTGCGGGAAGTTCTCGGCGTAATTGCAGGAGAGCATCTTGCACCAGATTAGGAATCGCAACCGGCATCAGGGTTGACGCCCTAAGAAACACACTCGATCGGTCCAATCCCATTTCCCGGTTTCTTTGGAGAGCTGGAATAATGCCCGAACGTGACCGCCGATGTCCGCTGGGGAAATTGTCTTCTCATCGACAAAAATTACCCCCGCGTGCCGCCGCCCTTCTTCTGCCCAGGTCATGAGCAGCGGCGGAATCGTCCTCCGATCGTAAGTCACCAGAGTCAAGCCCTGCTCGGCGGCTTGGAGCAGACAGGCAGAATCGTCCTTTCCAAGAAAACCGCCATCCTCCCACTCCGTCATGCAATGGATGACCAGCGAAGGATTGCGGCGTCGCAGGCCATCTGCCACGTCCGGAGAGATATGCTCGTCCAGAAGTAGCTTGAGCATATCAGCGCCGTACGGCCTTCCGGGGGGCAACGAGGACTGCCTGGGGCAGCATGCGCTTCAGTGTCTTGAAATCGGAGTCATTCTCTGCGATAGCCTCGCCGATCTCCTCCGGAAACGCTTCCGCATAATTAACCGCCGCTCGAACCTTGGCTTCCGGCCATCTGAGGTGTTTGGCTACGGCCGCGACGTTTCCGCGATAGCTGCCAAGCAGGAACGTCACCTCCCACACGGCAAGCGTACTGCCTTGGATGTACGCCTGGCGGCCCGCGGGTGAATCGCGGAAGTCGAGGAAGGCAAATTCTGACCGTCTTAAGCCTTCCTCCACCAGGCGCGCACTCGCGTCACTGGGCGTCCATCCATGCCGATTGGCGATGCGCTTTAGACGTTTTCCACTTTCCAAGGACAGGCGCATGCTCAGGACCATCGAACGGGCTGGTTTCATTGAGGATCTCTCCTAGTGTAACTATTGTAAGCATTGTAGCATTTACGGGAGAGTAGAAATCGTGGGACCCTCGCTTTTACATCTTCCGGCAAGCGACGCTACTGGATTTTGTGGTTTGCCACCGTTTGGTGACGAAAGCCTGGCTGGCTACAGAATGAGAGGTTTTGCACTCTGCTGAACCTTGCGCCGTGGCCGAGGCAGATTCGTCTACACTAGCGTGTTGTCAGGCGTGAAGGTCGGACACGGGGGCGTCGATTCAGGAAGTGGTGAAGATCTATCCATGAGCGTCGCAACCGAGAACTCGCCGCTACCGCTAGAACAACCAGCAAGGCTGCGCGCGATCTCTATCCTCAGTATCTTGTTGTTCTCGGCCGGGGCGGTGTTGCCACTCTTTCTCTCCGGACACGCCTGGATTGCCACCCTGCGCTGGGCTGGTCTGCTTGCTTTCGCGTCGACTGGACTGTGGCGGCAATCGCTCACTCGCTGGATTTTCTTTGCCATGCTGCTGGGCGGAGAGATTGGGCTGGATCGTCCGCAATTGGCCGAGCATTTGCGCGTGTTGAGTGAAATCTTTTTGCGGCTCATCAAGGTCATCGTCGCGCCGCTCATTTTTGGAACGTTGGTCACTGGCATCTCTGGACACGGCAACTTGCGCAGCGTGGGCCGGATTGGGCTCAAGAGCCTGATCTACTTTGAAGCCGTCACTACCCTTGCGTTGTTCCTAGGCGTAGCCGCTATCAACATCAGTCGCGCGGGAGAAGGGCTCGCAATTTCGCAGACCACTGCCGTCGCCCCTTTACAGAACACTGCTTCTCTTCGCTGGGATGATTTTCTTCTGCATATCTTCCCCGAGAACATTGCGAAGTCGGTTGCCGAGAATCAGATTCTGCAGGTTGCAGTGTTCGCGGTCCTCTTCGCAATCGCGCTGGCACGATTGCCCGAGGCCAGGCGCGCTCCCATGCTGAAATTTTGCGAGTCGCTCACCGAGACCATGTTCTCCTTCACTAATCTGGTCATGTACTTCGCACCAATCGGGGTGGGAGCGGCCATGGCTTATACCGTCGGGCACATGGGGATTGGCGTATTGCTGCCGTTAGGCAAGCTGCTGCTCACCGGGTATTGCGTGCTGATTGCGTTCTTGCTGCTGATCCTGTTGCCCATCTCGCGAATTGCGCGGATCCCGCTCGGCCGGTTCGTCAAAGCTTTCGCCGAGCCCGCCACCATCGCGTTCGCCACCAGCACCTCTGAAGCGGCGCTGCCCCGAGCCATGGAAGAAATGGAGGCATTCGGCGTTCCCCGGCGCATCGTTGCGTTCGTCATCCCTGCGGGTTACAGCTTCAACCTGGACGGCTCGACACTCTATCTGGCGCTGGCCTCAATTTTTGTGGCGCAAGCTGCCGGCATGCACGTGGGATGGTCCGAGCAACTGTTGATGGTGTTCACCTTAATGCTGACCAGCAAAGGCATCGCTGGCATACCCCGTGCCGTGCCGATGGTACTGCTAGCGACTGCAGCCACATTCCATCTTCCAACCGAGCCGATCATCGTCGTTCTCGGCATCGACGCACTTATGGACATGGCGCGCACCGCAGTTAACGTGATTGGGAATTGTCTGGCCTGCGCGGTCATTGCGCGTTGGGAGGGTGAGTTGGCGGAGAATTCATGAGAGAGGACGGGCGTCCTCGCCCATCCAACCGGGCGAGGAGGACGCCCGGCCAACATTTCAGGCTCCTGCGGAAGCTCGGTTGCTGGGCTCAGTGGTTGTATCCTGGGGGCGATTGGTGGCGTTCGAATTGAGTCCCCACAAATCTCTTTGCGCGCCGGCTTCCAGGCCAACCTGTTGTTCGACGCCGGAACCCAGCGGCTTGGTCCAAACCACGCGAAATTCTGCTTTGTGTTGCCGATACTGAAGTATGACCAGGCTGCCAACTTCGAGTTTGCGGCGAACCGCGCCCAGCCGCACTCCGGTCCGGCTGACGTCGAGGGTATGCACGAGTTCGGAATAGGCTTCGCCGGAAATGTCGTTTCCGGAAATTCTTACCGGCAACACCGCCTTGGACCGGTCCACGCTTCGCTGTTTGCTAACTCCTGCCTTTTCTACCAGAGCTGCCAGAGCTTTATTCGGAGAGTTCAAAGCCACGTCCTTGATCTGATGCATTCGACTTCGGATGAGCAACTCGAGGGGAGTGTAACTGGTTGCTGACTGAATGTATCTTCAGCCATGCTTCGGGTTTGCGCCATAGCACAAAGGTGGCGGAGACACCCTCCGCGAGTGTTAGAACCCGCGCCTGGCGGGCTAAGTCGTGGCTTTCACAGGGCGGGTGACCCGAGTAACCACCCCCGGTTACAGCCGTGAAGATGGGCCCACGAACGGGCCATTGCCGGATGACGGCGGATGGCGCAATCTGGTGTCAGTCGTCAACGCGTCCCGCAAGGGAACGTGGGCGCGAGCGTCCCCCCTCGTGCTCGACGCAAATCCCGCAAGGGTAGGAGGGGTGAACAACATGACTAACTTACTTCATAGACTCTGGTCAGAGGACGAGGGCCAGGACATTGCAGAGTACGCAGTGATGCTGGCGGTGATCCTGGTGATCGTAGTCGGAACGATTCGCTTAATCGGTGGAAATGCGAATAACGTGTTTTCCGCCGTATCCAGTTCTATTGGTGGATAAGCGTCCACTGCGTGATCAATTTCGTCGAAGCAACATTGCAATGATTTTACTCACTGAGGGTGCGGCGCAGAACCGGGCGGTCCTCACCCGGTCTATGTTCGGGGCGATCTATGCTTCGGCGGCGGTGGTGAGGGCGGTGATGGCGTCGTCCAAAGTGGGAAAAATCAGAAACAGCGGTTCCACTTTGGTAGTTTCGAACAGCTTCAACACGCGGTCGTTGACTCCGCTCAATGCGATGCGTCGCGTGGCTTTGTGCCGCGTCACGTAAGCGCTGACCAGTGATCCCAACCCCGAGGAATCAATATAGGGAACGTCGCTCAGGTCGACGATGACCATGGGGACATTTTCCTCCCTCCGGATCGCGTTCTGAAACAAAGGCAAATTCTCTAGGGTGAGCGGGCCTCGCAGGCACAGCACGTGTGGACCTTCCTTGCCGGTCAAGCGCTCGATCTCCAGGGGCTCCGTTGCCACCGGGAGATTGTATGTGCGACCCCGAGAAGTACGCAAGCGCTCGCGAGTGTCCGCGCTTGTGCTATCCGAAGGTACAGGCCCAATCGCCCGGACGACGATGGAATATACCACTCTGGTAGCCAGCTGTCTGGATGGAGGCAGGCTGGTTTCAAACTCAAGCTTTCTGGCGATCCCGCCGATTTGCAATCTGTAAGTGAACAAAGGGTCGTAGTGCCGTTGCTGACCGTGCTCCCCTGACGGCCTGGCTTGGCGTCGCCGCTCGAAATTATTCAGGCTCGAAAGGACGGATATCTCCACGGCTGACAAAGTGTCCATGGTGGTTCGCGGTTCCCTTCTCTCGACTGCCGCTTCTGTACTCGCGGAAACGGCTGGCCCGGAGTGCTCGCAAACTGCGCTGTGCCATCGGCCGACCTGCCCCCGGTGTGGCGTCTCGGCGGACGAGCCAGCCAAGACCACAACAAAATTGCGAGTGTTGCTGGTGGAGGACAATCCAGCTGACGTCGAACTGGAGTTGCTGACATTGCGGAAGGATGGGTTCGAGGTCTCCGGAGATGTCGCCCAAACCGCCGAGGAGTTTACCGAGCGCGTGCGGACCACGAGCTACGACCTGATCCTTGCCGACTACAACCTGCCGCAATGGCGAGGAACCGAGGCGCTTGACATCCTTTGCCGCGAAAACCTGGATGTGCCGTTGATCGTGGTGACCGGCTATCTGGGCGAGGAAAAGGCGGTGGACTACATCAAGCAGGGCGCCACCGATTGCGTGTTGAAAGACCGTCTGGCCCGGCTTCCAGCATCAGTGCGCAGGGCGCAGCAGGAAAAGCGGCTTCGCGATCAACGACGTCAGGCGGAAGAAGATCTGGCCCGGAAGGTTGTTGAACTGGCACGCTCCAATGCGGAGCTCGAGCAGTTTGCCTATGTGGCTTCGCATGATTTGCAGGAACCGCTGCGGATGATTGCCAACTACACCCAACTGCTGGCTGAACGATACCGCGGCAAGCTCGACGGACAGGCCGACAAATACATCGCGTACGCGGTTGACGGCGCGGTGCGGATGCAGGCCTTGATTCAGGACTTGCTGAAATTTTCGCGAGTCGGCAGAGCGGAAATTGAACCTCGAACCACCGACTGCCGGACAGTTGTGGCGCATGCCCTCGCGAATTTGCAGGCCGCAGTCCTTGAGAGCAAGGCGACGGTGAAATGGGACAGTTTGCCGGTGGTCATGGCCGACCCATCCCAGCTCACCCTCGTCTTTCAAAACCTGATCGCGAACGCCATCAAATTTCACGGGCCGGAAACACCCGTAATCCAAATCGACGCAGAAAAGAAAGACCACGAGTGGTTGTTCACGCTTTCCGACAACGGCATCGGTATCCCGGCGGAGAACTGGCAAGACATCTTTGTCATCTTCCGGCGTTTGCACACCCGGGCCGAATATGAGGGAAATGGGATCGGTCTATCGATCTGCAAGAAAATCATCGAACGGCACGGCGGAAAAATCTGGATCGAAGCTCAAGTTAATCCCGGCTGCAGCTTTAAATTCACTTTGCCGACGGAGCCACTCCTCAAAGCGCCGCAGGAAACACGAGCATGAAAACAACCGAGGTTTTGCTGGTGGACGACAATCCCGCAGACACGGACTTGACCAGCGAGGTGCTGTCACGCAACGGTTGCCCCAGTCGCATCCACTCGGTGATCAATGGCGTGGAGGCGGTCGCGTTCCTGCGTCGGGAGGGAAAGTATGCCCACGAGATTCTGCCAGACTTCGTGATTCTTGACTTGAATCTGCCCGGGAAGGACGGCCGCGCGGTGCTGGCCGAAGTCAAAGGGGACCAACTGTTGCGGAAGATTCCAATTGCGGTATTCAGTACCTCCGAGGCGCAGCAGGACATTGTCCGCAGTTATGAACTGGGAGCGAACTGCTATGTGAGCAAGCCCGGCAACCTGCGGGACTTTATCTCCGCGGTGACATCCATCGGGGAATTTTGGTTTGGTTTGGCGCGTCTACCACACGAGGAGAAGCCATGAATAACGGTCACACTCACGTTTTATTGATTGAAGATAATCCCGGGGACGCAGACCTGGTTCGGCTGCGGTTGGTCGAAGGCGACTCCGCGGTCAGCGTAAGCTGCGTGAACCGCCTTGAGGATGGGATTGCATCCATGACGAAGCAACCACCTTCGGTAGTGCTGCTGGACCTGAATTTACCCGACAGTCGTGGAGCGGACACGTTCCGCAAGGTGCTCGAGAAGGCCCCGGGCGTGCCCGTGGTCATCCTCTCCGGCCAGGATGACGAAGTACTGGCCATGAAAGCGCTCCACCAGGGGGTGCAGGATTACCTGGTGAAGGGCGATATCACCAGCCACCATCTGGAGCGCGTCATGCGCTATGCCATCGAGCGGCAGGCGCTGCTTCGTTCTCTCGAGATGAGCCGAAAGCAGCAACTGGAATTCAAGAATCAATTCTTGTCTCACGTATCGCACGAACTACGAACGCCTCTGACTTGCATTCATCAATTCGTCACCATCCTGCGGGATGGTTTGGCGGGCGAGGTCAACACCGAACAGCGCTATCACCTGGGAACCGTGCTGAACAGCGTGAACCAGTTGCGGGCCATGATCCACGATCTGCTGGAAGCAACCCGGGCCGAGTCGGGAAAGATCCGTATCGAACCGCGCTGCATCAACATCGCCGATCTCATTCAGCAGGCAATTTCCATGATGGCTTTCACCGCCAAGGAAAAGCGGGTTGGCCTGGAAGTTGGATTGGACACCAGGATTCCGTTTGTGCATGCCGATCCCGATCGCGTGCTGCAGGTGCTGATCAACCTCATCGACAATGGCATCAAGTTCACGCCTCCCGACGGATCGGTGATGGTAAAGGCCTGCATGGTGGAGGCCGACCCGAATATGATTTATCTCTCAGTGAGCGACACCGGGCGTGGCATCGACCCCGAAGCCAAGACCCTCATCTTCGAGCGTTTGTACCAGGACCCGAATTCCATTGATAACAGCCGCGCTGGTCTGGGACTGGGACTTTTTATTGCGAAGGAGCTGGTCGAACTGCACGGCGGACGAATCTGGCTGGCCAGCGAAATCGGAAATGGCAGTACGTTTTCCTTTACCTTGCCGCTGTATTCGTTGCCCAAGCTACTTTTTCCCCTCATCACCCACGAAGGACAACTGCGGGATGCCATGGTCCTGTTGACGGTTGAACTGACGCCACTTTCCAGTTCCCCCAAGAGCAACTGGAAGGAGATCTGCCGGCAGTCTCTCGAGACCCTTCGCCGCTGCGTGTATCTCGACAAAGACCTGGTTCTTCCAGTGATGGGAATTGTCGGAACCAGCGAGACTTTTTTTGTAGCCGCATGCACCGATGTGGAGCGGGCCCCGATCATGATAACTCGCATTCGCGGACAACTGGAGGCAGGCGCAGGCTTCAAAGCGGCGGGCGCCCTGAAAATATCGGCGACGGCCGTGCCGCTGCCCTCCCGCGAGGATACGAGGCCACTGGAAGATCGGGTGCAAGCGGTGGCGGACCGGATTACGGAAATGGCGATGAAGACGCTGGCCTCGAAACCATCTCCTGGAGCTGCGAACGGAGATGTAAGTGCAGCAACAAACCAAGGCGAGGAAAATTAAAACGGACTTATGGAGGACTTAAATGGAAAAACCGAAAATTCTGATTGTCGATGATGATCCCGATCTGAGGCGAGCGCTGAAAATTCGTCTGCGGGCCAACCACTACGATACGGTGCAAGCCTCGGATGGCTATTCCGCCATTTCGGTGGCGCAGAAGGAAAAGCCCAGCTTGATCATTCTCGATCTCGGCCTGCCCGCCGGGGATGGCTTCGTGGTTCTGGAGCGCCTGCAGAATAACGATGCTCTGTCGAGCATTCCGGTGATTGTGCTGACCGCGCGCGACCCGCAGTCGAACGAACACAAGACGCTGCAAGCGGGGGCAACGGCTTTTTTCCAGAAGCCCGCGGACAATAACGAGCTGCTGGACGTGATAAAGGCAACCCTGCCGAATTCCTGGCCGGGGACGGGCGCGCCTTCGTAACGGGACGCCATAAAGGAAAGACACGGGTTTGCGCCGAGGCCGGAAATGCGCATGGTGGCCGTGGAGGCCCGCTCGGACCTTTGGGCGCAGGGTGTGGATCGGGACGGGCGCAAACCCCATCGTCCATGGTTTTGGTTGGACTGGCCATACGTAACCTGCCTTTTTGCTTGCCGTGGTGGCTGACTTGCCGATAGCAATTGATGAGGCTACGCCCAAACCTTGGGATTCTATAAACACTTGCTGTCTCCCGATTTCACGCCCCACGGGTATTGCTACCTTTGGGATCCGGGGATGGTGTGGCTGCACGTCATCTCGGATGGGTTGATCGCGCTTTCGTATTACTGCATTCCCCTTATCCTCATCTACTTCATCCGCAAGAACCGGGATCTCCCTTTCAATCGAATTTTCTGGATGTTCGGGACCTTCATCCTGGCTTGCGGCACGACCCACCTGATGGAGATTTGGAATGTCTGGCATGGCAATTACCTGCTGGCGGGCGTAGTTAAGGGAATCACGGCGCTGGTATCGGTGATCACGGCGGCGATGCTCATACCTCTGGTGCCGAAGGTGATTTCGCTGCCCGGCCGGATACATTTGCAGGAAGTGAATCGCAAACTGGAGGAGGAGGTTTCCGCGCGCAAGTGGGCGGAAGAAATGCGCGGGCACCTGTCAGCGGTGGTCGAGTCATCCGACGATGCCATTATCAGCAAGACCCTGGAAGGGACGATCACGTCATGGAACCGGGGCGCGGAGAGGGTGTTTGGCTATTCGTCGGCGGAGGCTCTGGGGAAATCGATGCGGATGCTCTTGCCGACAGATCACGCAAAGGAGGAGTCCGACATTCTGGCGAGCGTTGGGCGAGGCGAGAGCGTTAACCATTTTGAAACTGTCCGCGTGCGCAAAGATGGCAAGAAGATCGATGTATCGGTGACGATTTCGCCGATTAGGAACAGCAGCGGCGTGATCGTCGGCGCCTCGAAAATTGCGCGCGACATTACCGAACACAAGCACGCTGAACAAGCCCTGAAGAACAGCCTTGCCACCAGCGAGGCTGCTCTGCGAGAATTGGCCGATCAGAAGTTCGCTCTGGATCAGCACGCCATCGTGGCGGTGACCGACGTTCAGGGCACGATCACCTACGTGAACGACAAGTTCTGCGCCATCAGCCAATATTCGCAGGATGAACTGATTGGCCAGAATCACCGCATTCTCAACTCGGGACACCACTCCAAAGAGTTCTTCCAGACGATGTACCACGCCATCGCCAACGGGAAGGTCTGGCACGGCGAGATTAAGAACCGTGCCAAGGACGGCTCAAACTACTGGGTAGATACGACCATCGTCCCGACACTAGGCGCCGACGGAAAACCGCGGCAATACATTGCCATCCGAGCCGACATCACAGAACGAAAGCGGGCCGAGCAAAGGGTGAAGGAAAGCCTTGCAACCAGCGAGGCTGCGTTAAGAGAGCTGGCCGATCAGAAGTTCGCTCTGGATCAGCACGCCATCGTGGCGATAACCGACGTTCAGGGCACGATCACTTACGTCAACGACAAGTTCTGCGCCATCAGTCAGTATTCGAAGGATGAATTGATCGGACAGAATCACCGCATTCTCAACTCCGGCCACCACTCCAAAGAGTTCTTCCAGACGATGTACCACGCTATCGCCAACGGGAAGGTCTGGCACGGCGAGATTAAGAACCGTGCCAAGGACGGTTCAAACTACTGGGTAGATACGACCATCGTCCCGACACTGGGCGCGGAAGGAAAACCACAGCAGTACGTTGCCATCCGAGCGGATATCACGGAGCGCAAGCGGGCGACTGAAGTTCTGGCCGGGCAGGCGATGGAATTGTCGCGCTACGCCGAGGAATTGAGCACTTCGCAGGAAGCGCTGCATACTCAGACACTCATGCTCCAGTCCGTGCTGGACAGCATGGCCGAAGGGCTAGTCGTCGCCGACGAGAAGGGAAAGTTCATCATCTGGAACCCGGCGGCGGAAAAAATTGTCGGCCTGGGCGCGGCGGACGTACCCAGCGAGGAATGGACGAAGCATTATGGGGTCTTCCTGCCCGACACCGTAACCCCTTTCCCATCCGATCAGAACCCCTTGTTACGCGCCATTCACGGAGAGGTGTGCTCGGCCGAGATGTTCTTGCGCAATGCGGCACTCCCCGAGGGCGCTTGGATCGAGGCTAGCGCCAGCCCCCTGAAAAACAAGGACAGCGTGGCGCGCGGCGCAGTAGTCGCTTTCCGTGATATCACGCAGAGAAAAGCAGACGGGCGGGAAATCCAGAAACTCACGGATGAACTCGAGCATAGGGTAGTAGAGCGCACGGCGCAACTGGAAACCGCCAACAAAGAACTGGAAGCTTTCAGTTACTCGGTGTCCCACGATCTGCGGGCGCCGTTGCGGCATATCGGCGGATTTTCCAGGATGTTGGTCGAAGAGTTCGGTTCGACCCTTGATCCGACCGCGCGGCACTACCTCGATCGCATCCAGGCGGGAACACAGAAGATGGGCATGCTGGTGGATGAGTTGTTAGCTCTGGCGCGGGTGGGGCGGCAAGCACTCAATCGGCAGCCGAGCCGGTTGACCTCGGTGGTCGAAGAGGTCGTAGCCATTCTCCAACCAGACACCGAAGGGCGGCAGGTGCAATGGGTAGTCGCCGATTTGCCGGTGGTTGAGTGTGATCCAGTTTTGGTTAAGCAGGTTTTTCAGAATTTGCTGGCCAATGCGCTCAAGTTCACTCGTCCCCACGCCGATGGAAATGCACTGGCACAGGCGCCCGCGCCTCGACCGCGCACGATCATCGAGGTCACTTACAAAGAAGAAGATGGGCGGACGGTCTTCATCGTCAGGGACAACGGCATTGGCTTCAATATGAAGTATGTGGACAAATTGTTCGGAGTCTTCCAGCGCTTGCATCGCGCGGAGGACTTTGAAGGTACCGGCATCGGCTTGGCTACGGTGCAACGCATCGTGCAAAAACATGGCGGCCGGGTGTGGGCGGAGGCGGAAGTGGGTAAGGGTGCGACATTCTATTTCACGCTGGCTGCGGCAAAACAAGTGGAATCAAAGAGCGACGGAGCTACGGCTGGAGGCCAATCATGAACTCAGGGGAACTGGACATACTGTTGGTGGAGGACAATCAGGACGATATGGATCTTGCTTTGCACGCGCTGAAGCGGGGAAAGCTGGCGAACAACATTTTCGTCGCGCGTGATGGCGAGGAAGCGCTGGACTTTCTCTTTTGTCGCGGGAGGTTCGGCCATCGATCGTTTGATCATCCACCTAAACTGGTGCTGCTCGATTTGAAACTGCCCAAAGTGGACGGCATGGAAGTGTTGAAGCAAATCAAGGGTGACGCTCGGACCAAGACTATTCCCGTCGTCATTATGACTTCCTCGAAAGAAGAGCGCGATTTGGTGGCGGGTTACAACCTGGGGGCAAACAGCTACATCCAGAAACCAGTCGACTTTGACCAGTTCCGGGAGACGGTCAAGACCGTCGGGCTTTACTGGCTGGTCACTAATCAGCCGGTTCCGGCCAATGGGGCTCGGGAAGTGGCGGTGCGGCGCTGAGTTGAGGTTAAACCAAGCCCTGCCGAGCTTGGCTCGGCGCCTGGAGGGGGCGTCCGGGCCTGCGCGGGTTTTGGGACCAGAACCATCGTAACTCCCGATTTGATGATCCGCAGGAAGGCGCGTGTCGGCGTGCTATACTGGCGTTACGCTTAATACCGCGGTTGTATGGTGCGATGGCTCTGGTGCATTATTTGATCTGAGAACTCCCGCCTTCAGTTTCCCCTCCGTAAGTCTTCAGCGTAATCAAAACATAAGACTGGCAATGCTGGTCGATGTGCCCACCAGAAATTCGTGTGCGCACCGAGGCCGCTTACTCCAGAGAAAGCAAAATGCAGAATTTTTCAGAACTTTCGATTTCCCCTTACGTCAAAGATCGTTTGTCGCTCGGTGGCTTTTCCATTCCCACTCCGGTTCAAGCGGCAGCAATCCCGGAAGCGCTTGCCGGCAAGGACGTCCTCGCTACGGCACAGACCGGTACCGGTAAGACGCTGGCCTTCCTGATTCCGATCATGGAACAACTGCTCAAGCAAAACACGCCAGGCATTGCAGCACTGGTGCTGGTTCCGACGCGTGAGTTGGCGATGCAGGTCGCGGAGCAATACGATGCCCTGCGCGGCAAGCAACTTTCGCCTGCGGCACTGGTGGTTGGAGGCCTGTCCGAAGGACAGCAACTTCGCGCCATTCGCAATGGAGCTCGTGTGGTGGTCGCTACTCCGGGCCGCCTCGAAGATTTCCTGGATCGCAGACTGGTTAATTTCCGTGGGCTGCGCGTGCTGGTACTCGACGAAGCAGACCGCATGCTGGACATGGGATTTCTTCCCGCGATTCAAAGGATTGCGGCTATCCTGCCCAAAGATCGCCAGACCATGTGTTTTTCGGCCACGCTCGAAGCTTCGGTGGTCCACCTGGTAAACGACTACATGAGAAACCCCGTGCGCGTCGCGCTCGGTTCCACACTGAAGCCATCCGAGAACGTACGGGTACAAGCGTTCGAAGTGGATGCGGACCGCAAACAGGAAGTGCTGCACCGCCTGCTAGCGAAAGAGACTGGCCGCTGCCTGGTGTTCGCGCGGACCAAGCGCGGAACTGAAAGGCTGGCCAAGAATCTGAATCGCGAAGGATTCGCCGCGGCCATGATCCATGGCGACCGCTCACAATCCCAGCGAACTGCGGCGCTTGCCGGATTTCAGCAGGGGCGATATCGCATCCTGGTCGCGACCGATCTGGCTTCGCGGGGCATTCACGTGCAAGACATCGCGCACGTCATTAACTACGATTTACCCGAAGTGGCAGAAAACTTTATCCATCGGGTTGGACGCACCGGCCGGGCGGGCGGGCACGGCGTTGCTTCTACCCTCTTCGGTCGAGATCAGCGGTCGGAGTTGTACCAACTGGAGCGCACGCTTGGAATTCGCATGGAGAGAATGAGTTCCAACGGCGACCGAGCGGATAAAATTCCATCTCGGAATCAGGGTGCGCCGCGAAGTAATCGCAGCCAATCCGATTCCGTTGAATCCCTTCCCAAGCCCCGAATGGCTCGGCTGCCGGGCGAGGTTCTGCAAGTGCAAATGCAGAGCTAATCTAGGCGACAGCCCCGCAAGGGGCCGCCTTCAACTGTTCCGTGAGTTGCGCAACAGTCACGAGGCGAGCAAAACGGCGGCGCAGGGCATACTCAGTGCGCTCGCGGATGGCGGCGACGTCCAATTCCTCGCCCGGGCGATCCCAGTTCGGAATCGGAAAAGTCATAGTCGCTTCGGTGACGAAGTCCACCGCGTATCCGAGATCGGCCGCAACCCGGGCGGTGGTTTCGCAGCATTGCTCCATCTGGATGCCGGCAATGGCAACTCGGCGCACTCCCTTTTCCAGCAGGTAAGGTTGCAGCGGAGTGCTGGTGAAACAATTGCGAGTGTTCTTGATGAAGACGGGTTCGCCGCCGCGTGGCTGGATGAAGTCCATCAGCTTGAAAAAAGGGCTGTCCGTGGCAAAACCTTCGTCGCTGTCGGTATGAAGAAAGAATACGACCGGCAAGTTCGCGGCTCGGTGGGTTGCGATCAGCGCAGCCACATTTTTTTCAAAGTCAGGATTGTTGCGGCGCTCCCAGCGTGGCGTGACTTTAAAAGAATCCTGAGCGTCGACAACGAGCAGCGCAGATTGCGTAATTGGTACCTGGGTGGAATCCAGCATGAACCCTCCTCAACTATGCTACGCCGTGCATCGACCGTCGATAGGGAGAATCAACGCGATGCAAGCAATTGCAGGGCGAGCTTGGCCTCTGGATTCCGATGAGCGGCCGCTTTGCGCAGCCACTTTTCGGATTCGTGCAGATCGGCGGATACGCCATCGCCGTCCCAGTAGCGGAGTCCGAGATTGTATTGAGCGGCGGCGTTGCCTGCTTCGGCTGCCATTGTCACCCACCGTGCCGCTTCCACGCAGTTCTGGCGAACGTAGCGTCCCACTTCGTAGGCCATCCCTAAAGTAAAAGCCGCAGAGTCGTCTCCGTACTTGGCCTGCCGTCGCAGGCCGTTAATCTCATAGCTGCTTAATTGCTCGACGACGGACGAAGTAGCCAAGTCGGTGATTTGCTCGTGGCTGGATGCAAGCGAGCGAAACGGGGCGGGACGCCGGGATTCGGTGCTTTCGATCCTTTTGGCGGGCTGGGACGCGGCTCGGGTTGACATGATCGGCTTCGGCGGGTTGGTCGTGACTGCGGCCTCCGCAGTAGAAGGACTCGGTGTCTGTACGCCATGAAAGGGCTCATGCAGCCAGGTTTCGAGGAGGAGCAAATTGGCGATTACGGCCAGCAGCCAGACAGGGGTTGCAATGGCTACCGCGCGGAGCGATCGCAGAGTGAAATTGACGCGGAACCGCGACTCATGGTGGGTAAAAGTGTTCTGCACACGCTTGAGAGCGGTTCCGAGATTCAATGACGATCTTCGCAACGCAGGCTCAACGTAAGCACCGCGAAGGTTCTTGAGCGCGGTTTGAACATGGACCGGGGTTGCAACGACCACAGCGCGAAGCGACCGCAGGCTCGAATTGCCGCGGAACGTAGCTCGATAGCGAATGACAGCGTCCCGAAGACGGTTGCGGGTGGTTTCGAGATTGAAAGAAGACGGGTGCGACTGCGGCCTTTTGTTAACCGATGGCTTTTGCCAGACGGCGGAAGGTTTGGCGGGCGGGGTAACGGCTGGAGGCAATGCCGGGAGGCTCGGAATGAATTCGACCCTCGTTGATTCGACCGGCGCTAGTTCGACTGGCGTTAATTCAACTGGCGTTACTTTGGCCTGAGCGGGTTGGACATGCGCCGGTTCAACCGGCGACAGTTTACTCGCGAGGTTGGGCGAAAGCGAGACTAAACGCCTCACGGTGGCGTCCAGGTCCAACATGCCGGTCTCGATTGCCTCTTGAGTCTTGAAAAGTTCGGCAAGGGCCTCATCCTCAGCAGAACGAGCGCCGACCACGGCAGGTTTGCTGTCGGCCATCGTCACGATCGGCGGAGGTTGAACCACCGTTTCGATGATCTCGGGCGAGCCCAAGCTTACTGTCTCGATTCTGTTTCGCAGTACGACGGGTTCTGCGATTTCGTCGCGATCGACCTGGGGATGCAGTTGATCGTGCAGACACTGGAGAACCCAGGCAGCTTCCAACAATCTCTCTAAGGAGGGATCATCGAGCGTGAGATGCTGGTTCGTTCCAGAGCTCGCTGGCGAAGCCATGGGGGAGGGACCTCTCACAAAAACGTATTCTTGCCGGGTGGGAATCCTCGAAGCCGCACCCATCCCGCGATGATACACCGTTTTTGTCATTATTAACCCTCGAATTAGCTGTCAGTAGGCTCGGGCGCGGGTCAACCCGCCAGTTGGCAGATCGCTGGAGCTGCGAGTCTTTACATACCAGTTGTCCATCACGATCGCAGGCAACCAGCAATGAAAACCGTGTGTTGCGGTATTCTCTTAAAGTGCATTGTTCTTCCCCTCCCCGGGACCGGGCGCTGGTTCAGATTGTGGATTCCGCGCTCGCCGATGCCGCCCGTCGAAGCGGCGAGTGGCTGGTCTGTCGTCGCGGTTGCACGCAATGCTGCATCGGCGTATTTCCCATCAATTCGCTCGATGTTATCCGGCTCCGTGAAGGACTTGCGAATCTGACGGACTCCGCCCCAGAGCGTGCACACCGCGTGCGGAAACGCGCTCGGGAGGCGGTCTCTCGGCTATCGAAGGAGTTTCCGGGTGATCCAGCTACCGGCTTGCTGGACGAAGGCGACGAAGCGGAGCAACGCTTTGCTAAGTTCGCGAACGAAGAGCCTTGCCCGGCGCTCGATCCGGAGAGCGGACTTTGCGAGCTTTATGAAACGCGTCCGATGACCTGCCGCGTTTTTGGACCACCCGTCCGTTCAGAAGACGGACTCGGCGTTTGCGAACTTTGTTTTCAGGGCGCGACCGACGCAGAAATTGCTGCGTGCGAAATGAATCCGGACCCAGATGATCTGGAATCTGACCTGATTGCGGAACTCGAAAAAGCTACGGGCGCGCGCGGTCACACGATTGTGGCATTCTGTTTAGCTTCTTGATTCCTCCAAGCGAATTGTCTCGGCATCGATGACTTTGTGACTTCTCTGCAACTCGATGACTTCTCACTTCGATAACACAGCAATTCGATGACCCAGCAATTTGACGTTGTGGTTCTCGGCGGCGGTGCTGCGGGGTTCATGTGCGCGATCGAGGCGGGTAAGCGGGGACGCCGGGTTGCGGTGATCGAACGGGCAGAACGCGCCGGAAAGAAAATCCTCATTTCTGGCGGCGGCCGCTGCAACTTCACCAACATTCATTGCCGTCCGGAAAACTTCATCTCGGCGAATCCGCACTTCGCGAAGTCAGCGCTGGCCCGTTACACGCCCGCGGATTTCGTTGCGCTGGTCGAGAAGCATCGGATTCCTTTCACGAGAAGACCCTCGGACAACTCTTCTGCGATCGCTCGGCTCGCGACGTCACGGACATGCTCGAAAGTGAATGCCGCGATGCTGGAGTTCGTCTTTTTGTGAAGACGTCAATTCAGGAGGTGTTGAGAACGACGGAGTTTGTGGTGCGGGCGGAAGAAACAGAATTTCGTGCCCCGGTGCTGGTGGTCGCGAGCGGAGGACTATCGATCCCGAAAATGGGTGCGACCGGGCTTGGCTACGATTTGGCACGGCAATTCGGATTGGCGATTTGCGAACCGCGGCCAGCACTGGTACCGTTTGTGTTCAATGAAGAAGATCGCAGCCGGTATTGCGACTTGGCTGGCGTCTCGGCTGACGTGGCCGTCTCTTTTGGTCAGCAGCGATTTCGCGAGAAGATGCTGATCACGCATCGTGGGTTAAGCGGGCCGGCAATCTTGCAAATCTCGTCGTATTGGAAACCGGCTCATTCAGTTGCCATCGACTTGGCGCCTGGTAGCGATGTAACGGCGGCGTTGCGTGACGCGCAAACCCCACGAAACATCGCGGCGATGAAGTCAGCGTTGCACAATTTCTTGCCGAATCGCTTCGCCAGCCGATGGCTGGATTTGCATCCACCTTCCACGTGGACAAACTCGGGGCTCGCGGAGCTGGAGCACGCCGTGCATAAGTGGTCCGTGATTCCCGCCGGAACCGAAGGCTACGATAAAGCTGAGGTTACCGCTGGGGGCGTGGACACGAATGAGTTGTCGGCAAAGACCATGGAGAGCCGAAAAGTGCCTGGATTGTTTTTCATCGGCGAAGTCGTCGATGTAACCGGCCACCTCGGCGGGTTCAATTTTCAATGGGCGTGGGCGTCGGGCGCCTGTGCAGGCCGGGTCCTGTGAGCGATGTAGGCGCGACAAGGAATCACTGAGAGGGATCCTCTGATTAAGTCACCAAGGTAGTCGCGTTCCCTTGTGTATCTTCGTGTCCTTTGTGGTTGATGAAGTTCAAATGCTAGAACCACGAAGGACACAAAGGTGCACAAAGGAAGGATTGGAAACTTTGCCCACTCAGGCCAAAACCGCTTGATACTCCTCGTATGCGCCTTTGAAGTCGGTGATCTTGTGGTCCGCCTCGAAATGCCAAATCCTGGTAGCGACCTCATCAATCAGATCGTGGTCATGCGTCACCAGAAGCACCGTTCCGTGATAACGCTGCAGAGCGATGTTGAGAGCGTTGATCGATTCCAGATCCAAGTGGTTGGTGGGTTCGTCAAACACAAGAACATTCGGCTTCTGCAGCATGAGCTTGCAAAAGAGAAGCCGCGCTGCTTCGCCCCCGGACAAAACGTCGGTGCGCTTCAGGGCATCTTCGCGCGGGAAAAGCATTTGTCCCAAGAGGCCGCGGATTTCCTCGTGGGCAGCGGACGGATCCCATTGATGCAACCATTCGAATGCCGTCATGTCTCCCTGAATCAAGGCCCGGTGGTCCTGGGCGAAATATCCCACCGCCGCTTCGTGTCCCCAAATCACTTTTCCGCTGGTCAGGAATGGTCCGTCGTAGCCGCTGGTTTTGCGCAGTTCGGCGTCCGGAATTGTAGGAGAGTTCGCCAGCAGAGCATTGAGCAAAGTCGTTTTGCCCGCGCCGTTCCGGCCCATTAAGGCGATTTTCTCTCCGCGAGTCACGCTGGCGGTAAAACTTCGGATGACTTCGTTCTCGTCGTACGATTTAGTAACGCCTTCGAGCTCAAGAATGTGTTTCCCCGAGGGACGCTTCTGCTCGAATTTCAAGAATGGACGCTGGATGTTCGACTTGGCCAGTTCCGTCACCTGCAGGCGCTCGACTTCTTTGCGCCGCGACTGCACTTGACTGGAGCGCGTGCCCGCAGAGAAACGGGCAATGAATTCGTTGAGCTGTGCGATCTTCTTTTCGCGTTGCGCATTCTGCCCCTCAATCTGCGAGCGGATCTGCGTTTTCGCCACCACCATGTCGTCGTAGGTGCCGGTATAAGTAATGATGGTCTGGTAGTCGATGTCGGCAATATGAGTGCAAATGCTGTTGAGAAAATGGCGGTCGTGCGAGATCACGATGAGCACACCGTCATAATTATTAAGGAAGCCTTGTAGCCAGTGGATCGAGTCCAAGTCGAGGTGGTTCGTGGGTTCGTCGAGCAACAACGCCAGCGGATGTCCGAACAGGGCCTGCGCCAACAAAACGCGAACTTTTTGGCCGCCCTGCAATTCCCCCATTTTTCGCTCGTGCAGTTCATCGGCAATATCGAGACCTTGCAGAAGGATGGCTGCGTCAGTCTCGGCGGTATAGCCATCTTCTTCGCCTACGATGCCTTCCAACTCGCCAAGCTTCATTCCGTCTTCATCCGTCAGATCAGGCTTGGAATGGATTCGATCGCGCTCCTCCATCGCTGCCCACAGACGCTTGTTTCCCATCATCACGGTGTCGATGACACGATAGGCGTCGAAGGCAAACTGATCCTGGCTAAGGACGCCGAACTTTTTCGGGCGTACGACAGTTCCCTTCTGAGGATCGAGGTCGCCGGTCAAAAGCCTCATGAAAGTCGTCTTGCCCGCGCCGTTTGGTCCGGTCAGACCATAGCGCTTGCCCGGCGTGAAGGCCGTCGATACCTCTTCAAACAGAACTTTAGCGCCGTAGCGCATGGAAACATTGCTAACTGAAATCATGATTTCTCAAGGGAACTGCGGAAAATTTGCCCAAAGGCGGGGACGCAGCTACTGTCATAAGAATATCACGACGACTGGCTTAGTTTGCCGCTCACTTCAGCCCAATCGCAATCGAAGGTCACATGTTAGGCTTTTCTGGGTTCCGTACTTAATTTGACGAGGAATTCATGAACGACGTTCGCCCTTCTCAACTCGATCTGCAGGCAACCGCCAAGCAAGTGATGGTGGCGCATGGTTTCGAGCCGGATTTCCCTCCGCAGGTCCCGCAGCAGCTTGCGGAACTGAAAACGCATCCGCCACAAGTCGCGTCGAGTGGCGATATCCGTGATCTGGGAAGACTGCTCTGGTCTTCGATCGACAATGACACTTCGAAAGACCTCGATCAGATCGAAGTGGCCGAGCGGTTGCCGAACGGAAACATCAAAGTGCTGATCGGAATCGCTGATGTGGATGCTTTCGTGCCCAAGCATTCGCCGATTGATGACCATGCGGCGAAAGAGACAACATCTGTTTACACGGGTGTGCGGATTTTCCCCATGTTGCCGGAGGAGCTTTCGACTGGCGCCACGTCGCTGCTGGAGAACGCAGACAGGCTGAGCATCGTAACCGAGTTCGAAGTCGACGCGGCCGGTTCTGTGAGTTCGAGCGATGTTTATCGCGCGATCGTTCGCAATAAAGCGCAGCTTGCGTACAACGGCGTGGGCGGATGGCTCGGCGCTACGGGGCCGGCTCCGGCAAAAGTGGCGGCATCGACTGAATTGCAAGCGCAACTCAAGCTGCAAAGCGAAGCCGCGCAAGCCCTCAAGAAGCAACGCTACCAGAACGGCGCCCTCAATCTCGAGACCAGCGAAGTAACCCCGGTCATACTCAATCAACAAATCGTGGACGTCACAAAGCAAGAAAAGAATCCCGCCACTGACCTGATTGAAGACTTCATGATCGCCGCTAACGGAGTGGTGGCGCGCATGCTGGAAAAAGTGTCGTCTCTGCGGCGCATTGTGAAAACGCCCGAGCGGTGGGACCGCATTGTGCAACTTGCTGCTGCACACGGCGGAAACCTGCCTCCGGATCCGGATTCTAAGGCTCTCAACGATTTTCTGCTCAAGCGCAAAGCGGCTGATCCAGATCATTTTGCGGACGTGTCGCTGGCTGTGATCAAGCTGATTGGCCCGGGCGAATATGTTCTGGAACGGCCCGGCGATCCCGAGCAGGGTCACTTTGGCCTGGCGGTGCAGGACTACACACACTCGACGGCTCCCAACCGCAGGTTCGCCGATGTCGTCACCCAGAGGCTGATCAAAGCTATGCTCGCCTCTCAATCCCCTCCTTATTCTGACGATAAACTGGCGGCCATCGCCTCCAACTGCACCACAAAAGAAGATGCAGCGAGGAAGGTGGAGCGTGAGATGACAAAGCGGCTGGCAGCGGTAGTGATGAGCCGTCGGATTGGCCAGCTATTCGACGCGCTCGTCACCGGCGTTACTCCGAAGGGAACCTTTGTTCGCGTGCTGCAGCCCCGCGTCGAAGGATTGCTTGCCCAGGGACAACAGGGGCTCGATGTGGGAGACAGGTTGCGTGTGAAGCTGATCCGGACCGATGTCCAGCGGGGCTATATTGATTTCGCTCGCGCGTAGCGGCACCGTTCCGTCACCGTTTTCCTTCGTGTCCCTTTCTGGTTCCAGCATTTGCACTTCATCAACCACAAAGGACACGAAGGTACACATAAGGATGTGATGGACCTTTGTAGGTCCACCCGCAGCCCAGTTGAAACTCGTGCTCAACCGGAATTTCCTTGGGCGTGGCTCATCCTTTTTTCTGTTCGAGTTCAGCCCAGCGCGAGTAAAGCTCATCTGCTGCCTTCTGCGCTTCGTGCATCTCGGCGTGCGCACGCAGCAGACGAGGGCCATCGCTTGCGATCGCAGGGTCCTCGAGCTGGGCACGCTTCTCCTGCAGCACTTGCTCGGCCTGGGCAACACGCTCCTCGATGGTTGCGTATTCGCGGGCTTCCAGATACGACAGCTTCTTTTTCGCTGCTGATGGCTCAGACGCAGTCGCACGCCGGGGTTGAGCGCCGCTGGAGCGAACTGACTTCAGCGGCTGTTTTCGATCGGCTTGCCAGGACTCCCACTGCGAGTAATCCGCGAAACTCTCCGCGCCACCCTGTCCATCGAGGCCGAGCACGATCGTCGAAACGCGATCGAGCATGTACCGGTCGTGCGTGACCAGCACCAGCGCGCCGCGATACTCGAGCAAGCTTTCTTCGAGTATCTCGAGGGTTGGGATATCGAGATCGTTCGTGGGCTCATCGAGCAGAAGCACGTCGGCAGGTTGAAGCATGAGCTGCGCGATCAGCACGCGTGCCCGTTCGCCTCCGGATAGGCGGCCGATGGGTTGATTGAGTTGCTCGCCGGTAAAGAGGAATCTTGCAGCCCACGACGCGACGTGGATCACGCGGTCCTGATAGATCACGGAATCACTGTCTGGAGCCAACGCGCGGCGCAGAGTTACATCGGGATCGAGTTCGCGGGTTTGATCGAAGTACACAATTCGGAGCCAATCGGCTCGGCGAATTTCTCCCGCGGTCACTGATAGTTCGCCGCGCAGCAGACGCAAGAGTGTGGTTTTGCCGCTGCCATTCGGTCCTACAAGTCCGACCCGCATTCCGGCCGTTACGATGAAGTTGAGGCCGTCGAAAAGTGTGCGATTACCGATTTCAAAGCCAATGTTTTCCAGTTCAATCAGGCGCTTGGTTTTTCGGTCGGTCGCGGAAAAATCGATGTTGGCGGTTGCTGTTCGCGTTCTAAGGTTCAGGTCCGCAAGCTCGGACATTAAGTCACCGGCTTTGTCGATTCGAGCTTTCGATTTGCGGGTCCGGGCTTTGGCCCCGCGACGTAGCCATGTGATTTCATTGTGCACGAGATTTTCCAGCGCTTCCTGCCGCTTCGATTGTGAATGCAGGAACTCTTCCTTCTTTTCCAGAAACGTACTGTAGTTTCCGCGAACGCGCAACAGTCCATCTGGATAGGTGCGATTGAGTTCCGCCATCTCAGTCGCGACATTTTCAAGAAAGTAGCGGTCGTGGCTGACGATGACGCAGGCGAACGCTGCATCTTGAAGAAGGGCCTCAAGCCACTCGATTCCCGCCAGATCCAGATGATTGGTGGGTTCGTCCAACAACAGAATGTCCGGTCCCTGAACCAGTGCTTCGACGATTGCCAGACGCTTTTGCCAGCCTCCCGACAATGCAGTCGCCAGAGTTTCGAGTTCGTCGAAACCGGCGCGGCCAAGGGTTTCCGCGAAGCGAGTGCCTCGCTCGGTCGTAGACACGGCGGCCCGCTCCAGCGCTTTCTCGACGACCGACCGAACCGTTTCTCCAGATGCAAATTTCGAGTCCTGCAAAACGCAGGTGAGCCGGACGCGCTTGCGGACCGCGATTTCGCCGCTATCCACATCTTCGTCGCCGGCCAGAATTCGAAGCAGCGTGGATTTGCCTGAACCGTTTGGACCGATCAGTCCGATCCGGTCGCCTTCAGAAACGGTGAAGGAGATATTCTGGAAGAGCACGGTCGATCCGAAGGACTTGGAGATGCCCTGTGCATTGATGATCGGCGCCAACGACTTGTGCCCTGCTTCCTTCTGAATTGTAACGATTTGGTGGACCTGGTCGGGTTCGAACCGACGACCTCTTCCATGCCATGGAAGCGCGCTCCCAACTGCGCCACAGGCCCACTAAGGAAGAACCAATGATCCGGCGAGAACTCCAGATCAGATGAATCAATTCTCGCTTACTGGATGAGGTTAGTCAAACCTTGTGCTCTAGCGGCGTACGTGCTCCTCCCTAATTTTACGAAAACTACGAAAATGGGTATGCTGAGGGCAAGACGACCTCATGAAACTTCTTCGAACTTTCGGTTGGCGTTTTCTTGTGTTGCCTTTTCTAGTCGCCATGGCGATGGCGCAAGGAACGCCTTCTCCTGCTCCCGCCGCTTCGGCGCCGGCGGGCTCGGGGCCGGCGGTTCCGTACGCCTCGGTCAGCCAGCTGAATCTGATCCTGTCGCAACTGGAGCAGGTCGCGCAGGCCACGCAGGTGGATCTGGCGAAGCTGCGAATCGAAAAATGGAAGACCGATTCGAACACCAAGCGCGGCACGAGCGCGGACGTGGACTCTCTCCAACGCAACCTGCAAAATGCGCTTCCGGAAATCATCGCTCAACTGCGAGCTTCCCCGGAGAACGTTGGGGCAACTTTCAAGCTCTACCGCAATCTGGATGCACTTTTCGACGTCTTAGGACCGGTGGTCGAGTCGGCGGGAGCGTTCGGCTCCAAAGACGAATTCCAATCCGTGCAAAACGATCTCAGTGCGATCGAGAGGTCGCGCCGAGAGCTGGCGGAGCGGATGGAAACTCTGGCCACTTCGAAAGAAGGCGAGCTCACCCAACTGCGCACCCAGGTTCGGGATCTGCAGGCGGCTGCAGCGCCGCCTCCGGCACCTCTCAAGAAGGTTGTTGTCGACGACACCGAACCGCCGCCTAAGAAAGTGGTAAAGAAGAAGACGGTGCCGAAACCTCCGAAGCCGAGTCCGTCGACGACGACGCAGCCATCCAGCGCAACGACAAACTCTCAGCCATCGACTCAACAACCGCAAACCCAGCCGCATCCCTGACCCAGGGTTGAAACGCCAGTTTTTCGCCCCGTTGGGGCTTGTCCTTTTTCTCTGTTTCCCCACGGCTTGCGCCGTGGGCTGCATTCTTACGCCGCTCCGCGGCTGGCGGTGACGCGGTTCACATGCACATATTCTGGTGCACAATTTACCTCGAAAAAATTCTCTGTTTTTGCCTAAAATCTGGAAAACAAGCGGCCGGAATTTTTCTTGCCTCCTGGATCTATGGTTCTTAAGGGGGTTACAGGCAAAATCTTGGAAACATTCGAGTTAAATGGTGCCTGAGCGCCCTCGATTCCATTTTGGAAATGCAAGAGTGGTCGGATCAGCGAGTGGGGCGGTCCAGTAGCCACGTCCGTTGTCAAGTTGTCAAAGATCGATGATTATCTTGTAGATAACTTTTGCGTTTCTATATTATCTTAATTGATAGGCCGAGTTCAAGGACAAAGTGAATGGGCTGCAGAGCTGTTTCCCGATTCGGGAATGCAGCGCACACCGCTGCCGGAAGAGTGTGTACAGAGTTGTGGGCTGCAGCATTGCTGAAGAGGCGGGAATTCACCGAAAAAGGCCGAACCAGCCGCTCAGATCGAGGAAAACAGATTCCTCGCTGCGCTCGGAATGACAACAGTGTTTAACGAGCCGAGATACTTAGCCAGTCTGATGTTTAGATCGGCGTATCGGCAAGCGGACGAACCATTCGAAGTCGAGCTGACACTCAACGTGACAATCTCTTCGCGCATGACAGGGCGCTGGTCAATTTTCCCGGGCTAACTGGAACTATTACCAGTTCCTGATCTGCCAGACACCTTCTAGGCTCGCGTTCTTAAATCCCCGGGAGTTCATTCGTCAATGTAGCCTCACCCATTTATCCCTTCACCAGGCTATGGATAACAGAGCAGGTTCGAAAAAGCGGAAATTCCGAAGAAAAGATAATCAAGACGAGAGGGAGTGCCTCATGAGGAACGCGAAAAGTGTCGGGCGGGGATGTGTACTGCTTCAAGCAATGGTAGTTTTCCTGATGCTCTTGCTGGCGGTGGTGACGGGCAGCGCGCAGCAGACAACCGGCGTGGCGGGTTCGCCGAGCGCGACGACCACTATCGACGGGAAGTATCTCCCGCCGCCGCCACCGAAATTTGGCGGCGTGATCAATATGAACGCCACCGAGTCCAAGCCATATTGGCCGGCTCAGGTGGTGCCCCCCAAGGGCGCACCCAACGTGCTGTTGATCATGACCGACGACCAGGGCTACGGCGTTTCCGGCACATTCGGCGGCGTCATTCCGACGCCGGCGATGGACCGGATCGCAAAGATGGGCTTGCGCTACACGCAGTTCCACTCAACGGCGCTCTGCTCGCCGACCCGTGCGGCGCTGATTACCGGTCGTAACCATCACTCCGTCGGGTACGGCGTTATTGGGGAAATGTCCACAGGATACCCGGGCTACGACTCCGTCATCGGTCCGGAGAGTGCCACCGTCGGCGAGATCCTGAAGGAAAACGGCTACGCCACATCGTGGTTCGGCAAGAATCACAACACCCCAACCTATCAGTACAGCACCGCGGGGCCGTTTGATCAGTGGCCTATCGGGATGGGTTTCGAATATTTCTACGGATTCATGGGTGGCGAATCCGACCAGTGGACGCCTTACCTTTTCAGAAACACAACGCAAGTGTTCCCCTGGGTCGGGAAACCCGGCTACAACCTGACTACAGACATGGCGGACGATGCGATCAAATACATGAACGAGTTGAACGCGGCTGCGCCCGAAAAACCGTTCTTCCTTTATTACGTTCCTGGAGGCACCCACTCACCGCACCAGCCCACGAAGGAATGGATCGAGAAATTCAAGGGCAAGTTTGACATGGGGTGGAATCAGCTGCGGGATCAGATTTTCGCGAATCAGAAGCGGCTCGGAGTTATCCCGGCGAGTACGCAACTCACCCCCTGGCCGGATGTTCTGCCGAAGTGGGATACGCTCCCCGCCGAAAATAAGAAGCTGATTGCCCACGAGGCAGAGGTGTTTGCCGGCTACGTTGCCTACACCGACCACGAGATCGGACGAGTCATTCAGGCGGTCGAAGACATGGGCAAGCTCGACAACACGCTCATCATCTACATCAGCGGCGACAACGGCACCAGCGCAGAAGGCACTCTCGTCGGCACACCCAACCAGATGACCGCCTACAACGGCATTTTGGATGTTCCCATTGCCGAGCAGATGAAGTTTTACGACGCCTGGGGCTCGGAAGCGACCTACCCCCATATGTCGGTGGCATGGTCCTGGGCGTTTGACACGCCGTTCAAGTGGACCAAGCAGGTCGCGTCCTTCTTCGGCGGTACCCGCCAGGGCATGGTCATCGCCTGGCCCGGCCATATTAAGGACGCCGGCGGCATCCGCACCCAATTCCACCACATGATCGACATAGTGCCGACCATCCTCGAAGCCGCGGGCATTCAAGCGCCATTGATGGTGAACGGCGTTAGCCAGAAACCGATCGAAGGCGTGAGCATGGCTTATACCTTTGATAAGGCCAACGCGAATGCCCCGTCCAGGCGCGAAACGCAATACTTCGAGATGTTCGGCAACCGCGCGATTTACCACGACGGCTGGATCGCCGCTACTCCCCCGCCTGCTCCACCCTGGCTGTTAGGCACAGCTAAGCTGCCCGATGTGGTCAACGGCTACAAATGGGAGCTTTACAACCTGAACGAAGATTATTCTGAGTACAACGACCTTTCGGCCAAGTATCCCGACAAGCTGCGCGACATGCAAGAGCTGTTCCTGATGGAGGCGACGAAATACAACGTCTTCCCATTGGACAACTCAATCCTTCCACGCATCGTTACGCCCCGGCCGAGCGCGACCGCCGGTAGGACGGTCTTCACCTACACTGGTCAGTTGGCAGGGGTTCCAGTCAGCGACGCACCCAGCATCCTGAATAAGTCTTACACTATCACCGCTGATGTTGACGTGCCGCAGGGCGGCGGCGATGGGATGCTGGCTACCTTGGGCGGGCGCTTCGGCGGCTATGGCCTCTACTTGCTCAAAGGCAAGCCGGTCTTCACCTACAACCTGGTTGATTTGGAACGCTTCCGATGGGAAGGCCAGGAGGCGCTCGCGCCCGGAAAGCACACCATCATGTTTGACTTCAAGTACGATGGACCCGGCTTCGGCAAGGGCGGCAGCGGCACACTCTCGGTTGACGGAAAGGACGTCGCCACCAGAACGATCCCCCATACAATTCCGTTCCTCATGTCCATTGACGAGACCTTCGATGTCGGCATCGACACGCGCACGCCGGTGGACGATAACGACTACCAGGTGCCGTTTGCCTTCAATGGCACCATTAACAAGCTGACGATCAACCTGAAGCCAGCGCCGATGAGCGCCGAGCAACAGAAGGAATGGGACGAAGCAGTAAGGCGAGTGAACTTGGCGGCCGAGTAAGAAAATAGGAGCGCGCGAGTGATTGAAATACTTTGGCCGGGCTGTCCCTCCATTGTAGGCGGCCCGGCTTCCGTTTTGCTCCAGAGTTAGGCGACGTGCTGCGCAGCTGCCCGATCCTGCAGCGGTTGCTCTCTACCGATCGACCTGCCGACGATCTCCCGACTGAATTGATAGCGTTACATCGGGTAACTATCACAGAAGTAACACTGCGCTGGAACCTGGCGGGGCTCTTTGGGGTCTATATGTTCAGGGCAGATCGAGGGTTGCGGGCCGGGCTTGGTCGGGAATATGGGTCAAATTTTGGCGAAGGGTTGGGGGCGAAATGCACCTATAATGGAGGTTGCGGCATGAGCGTTATGGCAGGAGCAACCACTGTGGGTGATTTAGCGGCGGCAATCGGCGTCCGGGCGCAGGAAGCGGCGATTGTGGCCGAACTGAAGGCGGGATCGGAAGAGGCGTATGCCTGGCTTATCGGAGAATTCCATCAGCCGATTTACAGCCTGGTTTACCGCATGGTCACCGACCCGGCGGATGCGGCTGACACAACGCAAGAAGTGTTTCTGAAAGTTTTTCGCGGAATCAACCATTTCCACGGGGGATCCAGTCTGAAGACCTGGATTTACCGCATCGCAGTGCATGAGGCATCGAACCGGCGGCGCTGGTGGTTTCGGCACAAAGCGAAAGAAACGTCCATCGAACCGGCCGCCGAAGGGTTCAACGAATCAGGTGTGGCTTTGGCCATAAAGGATTCGCTGGTGGATGGGGCTGACTCACCTTTCGATCGGGTTGCGCATGAGGAGGTTCGAGCGCGCGTGGAAAAAGAATTGCGACAGGTTTCTGAACCTTACCGCACGACGCTCATTCTTCGTGATCTCGAGGAAATGTCGTACGAGGAGATTGCGGAAATTACGCAGGTTTCGCTGGGAACCGTGAAGTCGCGGCTGACCCGAGGGCGGGAAGCGCTGCGGCAACGCCTGACGGCGTATGTGCAAGAGTTCGGAGAGGAACTGGGTCTGCGGGCTGAAGAGCGGAAGCCGAAGGTCGAATGCCGTTCCCGCTTGAATGGACGGGAATTCGAGGTGGCGTCATGAAGTGCATCGAAGCTAAATCGATGTTCTCACCTTATCTCGATGGAGCAGTGACGGGTACCGAGATGCTCGCTCTCACCCGGCATCTCGACGCCTGTGCTCCTTGTCAGCGGGAATATGTTTCGCTTGGTCGAACTCAGCAATTGCTTACCGGCTTGGGGCGGCGAAAAGCACCGGAGGATCTTTCGCTAAAGCTGCGGCTCGCGATTTCACGCGAGGTTGCGCAATCGCAGCGTCCGTACTTCCACGGCCTTCGCATTCGGGTGGAGAACGCCATTCAAGGCTTCATGGTTCCGGCGACCGCAGGTTTGATAACGGCGGTGCTGATTTTCGGATTTCTCATGGGCTTCCTGGCTTTGCCGTTGCAAGCCGGGAATCCGGATGTTCCGCTCATGATGAGCACCGCGCCGCAGTTGCAGCAGTCGGCTTTTGGAACGGCGATGGAGTCCATCTCGGATGATTCGTTGGTGATTGAAGCCTATGTCGATGCGAACGGGCGGGTGCAGGACTACCGGATATTGTCGAGTCCCGAAGATGCAAAGGATCTTTCACCGCAGGTGAAGATCATGCTTACCGAATTCACCACCTTCCGTCCCGCGACTTCGATGGGCCAGCGGACATCGGGGCGCGCCGTTTTGTCGTTCTCGAAGATTAAGGTGAAGGGGTAGAAGCTGTCAGCTATCGGTTTTAAGAACGCGGCGATACTTAAGGCTCAAAGCTGATGGCTGAGAGCTTCCTCCGTTGACCCTCCGCGAATAACCTCTTAAACTGGCTATGTAACCCGCACATTTCACCGGCCTGCAGGAGGGTCCCTGGATAATCGTTTTCGTAGTTCGCTATTTGTGGCCTTGCTAGGGCTGGTGGCACAAGTGTGGGCGGCTGATACCGCGCCCAGGGTCGCGTTGGACAACAACGAAGCGCTCTTTACGGTTCTGACGGCGATCAACTATTGCGGCTACGATTTGGAATTGAGCTCATCTGATCCCATGCGAGCTCAGATTCGCGCCGAGGTCGCTAAGACGATCGATGCTGCGGCGGATGCGAAGGAATCGACGCAGGCCATGTGCCAGTTTTATTCAGAACATAAGCAGGAGGATCCGGCTCGAACCCTGGCGCAGTACGTGTCGTTGGGGCTCAATCTCAGTGCGCCACCCGAACTCACGCTGAAAGTCAAAGAAGCCGATCTGCCGCCGGACGCGAGTTATGTGTCCGGGTTCGTGCCGATCGTGCAGAAGTTCTATAGTTTAGCCGGGCTGCACGCGATCTGGACGCGCCATCAATCGGCTTATGCAGCTTTGACCGACCGATACCATGAGCCGTTGTCCAAAGTGCTGTTTGATACTGAGGTCTACTTGAAGTTGCCGTCGGCCGGGTATTTGGGACGTACATTTACAGTTTTCCTCGAACCCATGGGTGCGCCCGGGCAGGCGAATGCGCGGAATTACGCAACCGATTATTATGTGGTCCTTTCTCCGGGCACCGGGGCCGAGTCAGGGCTGAAGATGGAACAGATCCGGCACACTTATCTGCATTATCTTCTGGACCCGATGGCGCTGAAATATCCCGGTGCCATGGACCGCCTGAAACCGCTGCTGGCAAGTGTCAAAGGCTCGCCCATGGATGAGAGTTTCAGGACGGATGTTTCGCTTCTGACGACGGAGTGCATGATACGCGCGATCGAGGCGCGAACCACCTGGACGAGCAAAACGCCCGAAGTCCAAAAGCAGCAACTGGTGCAGCAGTCGGTCGAGCAAGGCTACATTCTGACACCCTATTTTTATGAAGCGCTGGCGCAGTTTGAGAAGAGCCCAATCGGGTTGCGGACTGCGTATCCGGGTTTGATTAACGACATCAACGTGGGCAAGGAGCAAAGGAATGCAGCGCAAGTGAAGTTTGCCAGCACGGCAGACGAGGAACTGTTGCATCTGTCGCGGCACACGCAGGGTAAACTTTTGTTAACCGCGCAGCAACGTTTAGCGAGCGGGGATGTCGAGGGCGCAAAGAAGTTGGCGCAGCAAGCGCTGGATGAGAAGAATGAAGATCCGGGCCGGGCCCTTTTCATCCTGGCGCAAGCGGCGGTTGTCAGTCGAGATATGCAGGGGGCGCGCAGTTATTTCGAACAGGCGCTGGCGGTGGCTAAGGAGCCATCGGTGGTGGCGTGGTCGCATGTTTATCTGGGAAGAATTTGTGATCTGCAGGAAGATCGGGCGGCGGCTCTCGTCGAGTACCGTGCGGCTCTGAGCGCCGGCGAATCGCTGCCTGAGGCGAAAGCCGCCGCTGAGCATGGGATTGCGCAGCCTTACGAACCGCCCACGCATCCGCAGCAGTAGTGAAGTGAAACTACGGGCGACCTGTGATCGGGGAGCCCGAGTCTCAAAACTCAAGGAGAGAGCATGAAGCGAGCAGCCATGGTATTGGGGGTGCTAGCGGTAGCGGCTTTGGTAGCTGCGCAGCAGCAGCAGGCGCCGGCACAACAAAAGCAACCTACAGGAGCGGCGGGTACAACTCAACCGGGTTCGGCCCAGCAAGGTTCGGCCACAGCGACGGCGCCCCGAGGCAAGCGGCCACCGCAGGCCAAGACTCAGCCAGAGTTCGACGCTTATAACGCGGCGATGGCTAACCAGAAGGATCCCGCCGCTATGGAAAAGGCAGCAGACGACTTCGCGACGAAGTTTCCCGATAGCGAACTGCGCGTCCTGCTTTACAAGGCGGCATTGGGCGGATACCAGAATGCGAACAACGGCGACAAAATGTCGGAGATGGCACAGAAGGTGCTGAAACTCGATCCGGATGATCCTATAGCACTGATCGCTGCGTCGGAAGTGATTGCGGAGCGCACTCGCGATACCGATCTCGATAAGGCCCAGCGCTATGATCAGGCACAGAAATACGCGCTGCACGCTTTGGAAACTATCGATACTGATATTCCAATCCCTACGAATGCACCACAAAGCCAACTCGACCAGATCGATGCATACAAGAAGCTGCTGCGATCCAGTGCCTATTCGGTGCTCGGTACGATCGATTACGGTCAAGACAAGTATGCTGACGCACAGGGCTATTTCCAGAAGTCTATCGATGCTTATCCGTCGCAGCCTGACCCTGTAGTCGTACTTCGGCTGGCCCTTGCGCTGGACAAGCAGGGGAAATACGGGGACGCTTTAAAAGAGGCCAACCGAGCTGTCGATTTGACCCAGGAAGGAACTGCGGCGGGAACCACGGCGCGTCATGAACGTGATCGCTTGGTGCAGTTGACCGGAGGTATTCCGGTCGGCGGGAGTTCTGCTCCTCCGTCCAACCCGCCGGCCGGCTCTACTCCGAACACGACTCCGCATTGAAGGGCCGCAAACAGATTCGTTCAAGCAAATCATGAAAGCGCGGAACATTTCGGAATTGGAGCAAGCTTTGGGTTATCAATTCTCTCGACCCGAGTTGCTGGAGCAGGCTCTTACTCATAGCTCGCAAGCTCGCGAACTCGAAGCGCTGCACGCTCAAACACCAACGCAAGTGGCGGAGCGAGTGGGAGACAACGAGCAGCTTGAATTTTTGGGGGACGCCGTTCTAGGACTGATCACGACTGAAGAATTGTTTCATCGCTTTCCCCATTTTCGTGAAGGCGAGCTGTCCAAACTGCGAGCGCATTTGGTTAGTGAAAAACATTTGATCCAGGTGGCGCGGCAGTTAGAACTCGGACACTACTTGCGGCTGGGCCGAGGCGAGGAAAAAAGTGGGGGACGCAACAAAACCGCGTTGCTGGTGGACGGTCTGGAAGCCGTGCTGGGGGCGATGTACGTGGATAGCGGGCTGGAGACGGTCCGGCGCGTGGTGTTGCAGCATGTGATCGCGCCGGAGGTGGAGCACATGGCGAGAAACGGCAGCAGCCTGCCGCTCACCGACTACAAATCAGCGCTGCAGGAAAAACTGCAGGCCACCGGGCGTTCCCAGGCATCTTATGTATTGGTAAAAGAACTGGGACCGGAGCACAGTAAAACCTTTACCGTTGAAGTCCGATTGCAAGCGCTTGGCAATCACGGTGAGACCGAGTTCGTGGGCCGGGCCGAGGGCTCCACCAAGAAAAATGCCGAACAGGGCGCGGCGCACCAGGTGCTCGAACACTTGGCTTCGCTGCCGGCGCATGCGGGCGGCAAAGTGCCCGGCAAAGGACGTCCCTAGCCGGAATCGTGATGGGAAAAACGTCGCACCCGGACTGGTTGATTTCGCTGCAATCGCTGCTGACCACCGTGGTGATTGCTGTCTTTGTGGTCACCTTTATCATCCAGGCTTTCCAGATTCCTTCCGAGTCCATGGAAAATACGTTGCTGATCGGAGACTACTTGTTGGTGGACAAGTTGTGTTACGGCGGCAGCAGATTCCTAGACCGCATCCTTCCGTACCGCCCGGTGCATCGCGGGGATATCGTGGTTTTTCACTATCCGGTTCATCCTAGCGAGCACTTCGTCAAGCGGGTTGTGGGAGTGCCGGGGGATCGCTTGCGCCTGATCAATCGAGAGGTTTACGTGAATGGCGCTCACCTGCCGGAACCGTACGTGCAGCACATCGCACGCAAACACGACGTATTCCGGGACGAATTTCCCCGCCTGGATGTTTCAGCGCCGGGTCTGGAAGGCGGATGGTGGCTGCAGATGAAGAAACTGGTCGAAGACGGCGAGCTAATCGTTCCGGAGGGGGATTATTTCGTGCTCGGGGATAATCGGGACGACAGCGACGATAGCCGCTACTGGGGCTTCGTTCCGCGGGAAAACATTGTGGGGCGTCCGCTGCTGATTTATTGGTCGGTGCGGAGTGTGGAAGACGACCTGCCAGTTTCTTCGACGCCAGGTGATAAACTTTATCACTTCGCTTATGCACTCAGTCATTTGTTCCAGGTGACGCGGTGGGACCGGACATTTCGAGTAGTCAACTAAAGGCGGACATCGCCTATTAAACGGGACAAAACCTCTTGGCTAAGACAGAAAATACGCAGGCGGAAAAGCCGCGCGAAACCACAGTCGAGTTTCTCGCCTCTTTGGCGGCGGTGCTGGTAACCGGTCTGTTCATAATCACGTTCATCGTTCAGGCGTTTGAGATTCCTTCGAGTTCGATGGAGAACACGCTGCTGATCGGCGACCACGTATTTGTGAACCGCGAGCAATTCGCACCGCGGACGCGATGGCTTGGTCCCATTCTGCCTTATCGCCAGATACACCACGGTGACATCGTTGTATTTCTTTCTCCAGCGGAGCCAGGCCTTTACGTTGTGAAGCGCATCATAGGGATTCCGGGCGACCGCATTCACTTGCGCGATGGGGTGGTCTACCGCAACGGAGAGAAACTGGATGAGCCGTATGTGATCCATCAAGATGAGGCCGGCAGCAATCCTTACCGCGACAACTTTCCTCTGGTCGCGCCGTCGGAGTTCAACAATGTGACTCCGGATTGGGAACTGGCCCTGCCGCAGCACATCCAGGGCGATGATTTGGTGGTGCCTCCAAATAGTTACTTCGGAATGGGGGATAACCGCGACGTGAGTCTAGACAGCCGCTATTGGGGTTTCATCCCGACGGAGAATGTGATTGGGCGGCCCATGTTTATTTACTGGTCGTTTGAGACACCGGCGGGGCAGTATCTGCAGAGAGAAGTCAGTCAACGAGTCGGGTTCCTCGCGCATGTGGTTCTCCACTTTTTTGATGAGACTCGCTGGCGGCGTACGTTCAAGGTGGTTCAGTGAGTTTTTGGCGATCCAAGCGCGGCGGACTCGTGGCGACGGGCCTTATCGTGCTGCTCGCGCTCTTTCTGGTCCGGCCCGGTGCGAATCGCCTGCGAAACCGGATTGTCAAATCCATAAGTCTGGCGCTGGGACGGCCCGTGGATGTGGCGGCGGTACGCCTGCGACTGCTCCCCCAGCCCGGATTCGATCTGGATAACTTCGTAATCCACGACGATCCGACCTTCAGTGCTGAGCCCATGCTTCGCGCCCAGGAAGTTACGGCATCCTTGCGAGTAACTTCGCTGCTCCGCGGCCGTCTGGAGATCGCGCGGTTGAATCTGACCGAGCCCAGCCTGAACCTGGTTCGCAATGCAGAAGGGCGTTGGAATCTTGAGAATCTGGTCGAGCGGGCCGCCCAAATAGCGGTTGCTCCAACCAGCAAAACTAAGACCGAGCGGCGGCCGGGCTTCCCTTACATTGAGGGGGACCGGGGCCGAATCAATTTCAAGTTCGGAGCGGAAAAAAAGCAGTACGCGCTGACCGAGGCTGATTTCGCCTTATGGCAGGACACGGAAAACGCCTGGGGCATGCGATTGGAGGCGCGGCCCGTGCGAACCGATTTCAATCTCAGCGATACCGGCACACTGAACGTCAGCGGATCGTGGCAGAGAGCAGCAAGTTTGCGCGAGACGCCGTTACAGTTCACCTTGCAATGGGACCGCGCGCAACTCGGGCAAGCGACCAAACTCGCCTATGGCAACGACAAGGGCTGGCGCGGCGGACTCAAAGTTTCGACTACGCTCACGGGTACGCCAGCGAACCTTGCGATCGCGACCACTGCAACGGTGCAGGATTTCCGCCGTTATGACATTTTCGGCGGCGGTGATTTGCGGTTGGCGACGGACTGCCGCAGTCATTACAGTTCGCTCGATCACACCCTGTCCGAAGTTGCGTGCAGTGCGCCCGTCGGTGATGGAGCAATTAACGTCACGGGCAGCATCAAAGGGCCATTCTCATCACGCGAGTACGACCTGATGTTTACCGCGCGTGATCTGCCGATTCAGTCGCTGATTGCGCTCGCCCGCCATGCCAAGCAGGGTGTGCCGGATGATCTGATTGCAGCGGGTCGACTGAATGGAAATGTGAAGCTTCAGCGCGATTTTAGGTCGCGAGCGAGCGGCATGGCGTGGAAAGGTAGCGGCGAAACCTCCGGCTTCGACCTTCGATCGAAACTCAACAAATCGGAATTGGTCTTGGGCAAGGTCCCATTCGTAGTATCTTCCGCGACAGAGGGGAAGTTCCGAACGACGTTGCACGAAATTGGTACCCCGGCGGAGACTCACTTTGACGTCGGTCCATTCAGTCTCGCCTTAGGCAGGCCGACGCCCATAACCGTGGGCGGCTGGGCTTCGCGTTCGGGATACAGCTTCGAGATCCAAGGCGAAGGACAGGTGCCGCGCTTGCTGCAGGTGGCGCGGATGGTGGGAATTTCCGCCCCGCAGCCAGCCGCTAGCGGCTTCGCCAAGATCGATTTGCAAATTGGGGGTGGTTGGTCGGGCTTCGCGGCACCGAGAGTTCTGGGGAAGGCTCAACTGCATTCGATTCGCGCCGAAGTGCGAGGGTTGAACGCGCCGCTGGAAATTGCTTCCGCGAACCTTGTTCTCACGCCTGACCAAATTACGGTGCAGAGCCTGACGGCTTCGATCGCGGACACTTCGTGGCACGGTTCTCTAGCGCTTCCAAGGCAGTGCGCCTTGCCAGACTCCTGTCCGGTTCACTTTGATCTGCATACCGACGAGGTTGCGACCGACCGGCTGAATCAGTTGTTCAATCCGCATGTTCGCCAGCAGCCGTGGTATCGCTTTCTGTCTTCCCCGGCGGCCGGAGTTCCCTACTTGCTCACGGTCCATGCAACCGGCAAACTCACCGCCAACCGGGTGGTCATTCGTAAACTTGTCGGCAACCACGTCTCGGCGAACGTGGAATTGAACAAGGGCAAACTGCGATTGTCTGATGTGCGAGGGGATGTCCTTGGCGGCAGGCATACGGGCGAATGGGAAGGCGACTTTACCGCAAAGCCTCCGGAGTACAGCGGGAGCGGCACACTGGAGCGGGTCGCGCTCAGTCAGCTTTCCGAGAGCATGAACGATGATTGGATCACAGGCACGGCAACGGGAACTTATCGGGTGAAAGCATCGGGCCTGGATGCGGGTCAGTTGTTCGCTTCCGCCACCAGCACGCTGAAGATCGACGCACGGGACGGCTTGCTGCGGCACGTTGCGCTGGTCGAGGGCAGCGGGCCGTTGCAGATGCATCGCTTGACGGCACGCCTGTTGCTGCAGGAGGGCAAGTTTGAAATTCAGGAAGGCAAGCTGGAGACTCCGGCTGGCGTCTACGAGGTGAGCGGCACTGCATCGCTGACGCGCATCCTCAATCTGAAATTAGCGCGCGAAGGAGCGCCCGGTTTCAACATCACGGGCACGCTGACGGAACCGCACGTGTCCCCCATCCTGAGTCCGGAGACGCGAGCGGCGCTTAAGCCGTGAGTCTTAAGCTGAGCCCGACCACGATCCAAATCGCTAGTGCCAGCCATTCGTATGCGCTGAAATGCCCGGGAATGCCGGGGACAATTTTCATCAGGATCATGATTAGGCCGACGATCACTCCCACCATCGCAATAAAACGTTTGTGTCGCGGCGGACCCATCCGGTAATAAGCCGCACAAGCGGCCAGCCATCCGATTGCGGAAGCCACCGAACCAACTTCGGAAACTGGGACGAGAATGGCATCGCCCAGAAACATGCATGCACCGGTGGCCAGCCCGATGCAAAGCACGGCTAGCGAAGGCGTCTGATTGCGCGGATGCACATGGCCAAGACGCTGGTCCACCAACCCGCGCCGCCCTACCGCGAACAAGAGCCGGCTGGCTGCGACGAAATTTCCGTTGAACACTTTGAAGAGCGAAAGTATCGCCGTTGTAAGTATGACTCTCACGATCCAGCGCGACCCCACGGCGCGCTCAAAAACAACCGCGGTCATGAATTTTTCATGGGTGAGTTGCTTCCATGGAGCGACATATCCAACCGCCGCGATCACAACGGTGTAGAAAAGAATGCCAACCACAATCGCCATCCAGATGGCCTTGAAGAAGCCGCGGGCACGGAATTCCGGACTGGCTTCTTCGGCGCCTTTTACGACAGATTCAAACCCCGTCATAAAATAAGGCACGATTTGCATGACTAGAAATACGGATACGAATGGGCTATGGGTAAAGAGCGGCGGGAAATTTTGTGGTGACCCGTTGCTCACTCCGAACCCGACAAACAGCGTGAACAGCGCCAGCGTTCCGAAAGCTGTCCAATTCTGAAAAGTGGCGCTCAAGCGGATGCCACTATAGTTCAGAACTGTAAGCAATCCAGTCAGGCCGAGCCCGATCACCAAGTGCGGCAGGTAAACTGGCTGGCCTGCGATGCGATACAGTTCGATCGAATCCAGTGCGGGAAAAATGTAGCCCGCGATTCTGCCGACTGCCACCGCCTCCCACGGGCACACAATGAAATAGGCCAGGATCATCATCCAGCCCGTGGCAAAGCTGATCGCTTGGGGAAAAACTTTGGCGGTGTAAGCGACCTCACCCGCGGCATCTGGCATTGCGGCAACCAGTTGGCCGTACACATACCCAATCGGCAGCAACAGCGCGCCGCCAATTGCGAAACCCAGGATTGCGCCCAATACTCCGCCGCGCAGCAGCCAGTCATCCATCACGACCAGCCATCCCACGCCCACCATCGTGCCCCAACCCAAGGCGAAGTAATCTACTACGCGGAGTTTGCGGGCGAGCGTGATCACGCGGCGCGAATTATAAAGCATCGCGTCGGAAGACGCGGCGATGGAAGGCGAAAGAGCCTCGTGATCTGGCCGGATTTACGGGGTCGCGTGTTAGTATCAAATCCAACGCCTGATGACCCTGCAGAATGTAGACAAGCTGTTTAAATTTATCGTTTTCCTGTTCGCGATCAGCTTTCACGAGTCCGCGCACGCCTGGATGGCGAACCGTCGTGGCGACCCGACGGCGCGAATGTTAGGCCGAGTGTCGCTGAATCCCATCAAGCATATTGATCCGATCGGCACCGTGCTGTTGCCACTCGTCGCGCTGTTCTCCGGTTGGCCGTTGCTGGGGTGGGCAAAACCCACACCAGTGGACCCGCGTAATTTCAAGAGTCCCGTACTCGACGACATTTTGACCTCCGTAGCCGGGCCGGTGAGCAATTTTCTGCTGGCCACGGGTGCCCTAGTTGCACTAATGCTTATCAAAGTCTCGTCTCCGCTGGGACGGCAGGTCGTCTTCGGCATTTTGGCCGGCTGGATCTCGCCGGAGACCGGCTCGGTACTCGTGCCCTTGTCCTTGTTGCTGTATGAGCTGATGTTTATTAGTGTTTTACTCGGAGTCTTCAATCTGATTCCGGTCCCACCGCTGGACGGCAGCCACGTGCTGCGCCACTTTCTACCCCCTAATGCGCTGCGCGTCTACGATACGCTGGGGATGTTTGCGCTGATGGCGCTGGTGTTTCTGGGTGGTGGACTTTTGGGCAAGCTGATCTTTCCCGTGGTCGGAGTTTTTAACTACATTCTCTTGAGAATCTGATGCCTATTGGATCCAATCAACATAAACGCGTGCTCAGTGGCATGCGCTCGACTGGCAGATTGCATTTAGGCAATTATGTCGGCGCGCTGCAGAACTGGGTGATCATGCAGGATCACTACGAATGTTTTTTCTTCGTGGCCGACTGGCACGCACTCACGACCGACTATGCTGATACGTCGCAATTGAAGGAAAACTCAATCGACGTTCTGCTCGACTGGCTTGCCGCGGGGCTCGATCCGCAGCGGTGCACTATGTTTATTCAGTCGCACGTGCCCCAGCATGCCGAGCTGCATCTGCTGTTCTCGATGATTACGCCTCTAGGCTGGCTGGAGCGGGTGCCGACTTACAAGGAGCAGCGCGAAAATATTACCGAGAAAGATTTGAGTACCTACGGCTTTCTTGGATATCCAGTGCTGCAGGCGGCGGACATTCTCATCTACAAAGGCGACTTCGTCCCGGTGGGCGAAGACCAGGTGCCCCACGTGGAATTGACGCGCGAGATTGCACGCCGCTTCAACATGTTCTACAGCTATAAAGGGAAGGCCGTGTTCCCCGAGCCGCAACCTTTGCTGACGCCTACTCCGAAGTTGCCCGGAACGGACGGTCGTAAGATGTCGAAGTCGTACGGGAACACGATTATGCTCACGGATCCGGAACCGGTCGTACGGCAGAAACTGAAGACCATGGTGACCGATCCGGCGCGCGTACGCCGCACCGATCCGGGTAACCCTGATGTTTGCCCGGTCGGCGACCTGCACAAGATTTTCAGCGATCGCGATACGATGGCCAAGGTAAACGAAGGTTGCCGGTCCGCGGGGATCGGATGTATCGAGTGCAAAGGCTGGGCTGCCGATGCCCTGGTTAACATCTTGAATCCCATGCAGGAGCGGCGCAAGAAATATGAGGACAATCCACGGCTGGCTTGGGATATTCTTGAGGCTGGCTCGGCGCGGGCGGGCAAAGTTGCCAGCGCTACGATGAACGAAGTACGCGAGGCCATGGGGATGTCTCTGGAATACGAGGCTCCGCGCGCTTAAGCAAGTCAGGACAAGAACGCGATGAAAGAAGACGCAAAAATCGCTTTCGATGGCACGGCAGCGTTGGATCTTGGCCCCACTCTCGTGGAGAGCGCTGCTCCGCGGGTCGAGGAAAAACCACGAAATGAGGAAAGCGACTTCCCTTTCGCCGTTACCGTGGGCGATGTCTATGAAGGGCCGCTTGACTTGCTGCTTCACCTGATTCGCAAGCAAGATATTGATATTTACGATATTCCCATCGGGAGAATCACCGCGCAGTATCTTGCGTACGTCGAAAAACTGCGCGAGTTGGATGTGAACGTTGCGGCCGAGTTCATCTATATGGCGGCGGTTCTAATCCACATCAAGTCAAAAATGCTGTTGCCCCGCGATCCTGCCGCGGCTTCAGACGCCCAGGACGACCCGCGCGTCGAACTGGTTAACCGGCTGATCGAGCATGAAAAATTCAAATCCGCGGCGCAGATGCTGATGCAGAAACAGCACATCGAAGAAGCCGTGTGGTCGAACCCCGGACTGAGCGAATTCAAGGACGCGGAAGGCACGGAGCCGGAGATCGCGGCCGACGTCATTGATCTGGTGAAGACTTTCCAGGAAATCATCGAACGTGCCCGCAACCGGCCGATGATCCAGGTGGACGAAGAAACGGTCACCGTCGGACAGATGATCGAGTATCTGCGGCGCCGGCTGGCGATGGAAGACCGGCCGATCCGATTGAAACAAATGTTGCGCAACGTTGAGTCGCGACAGGCGCTGGTCTGCATGTTTTTGGCCTTGCTGGAAATGGTTCGTCTGCAAGCCATTCAATTGCGGCAAGACCGTCTGTTTGGAGAAATCCTGTTGCGCAAGCATGTAGGATTCGAAGCGGTCATGGCGGAACAGGCCGCCGTACGCGATGACTGGAGGTAGAAGTAGCTAGAAGCCAGGAGCCCATGAGCCTTAAAGCCAAACTCGAAGCTATTATCTACGCCGCCGAAACCCCGGTGACGCTGGATCAACTGATTGAATTGGTAAAAGAGTCGGTCATCGGCGAAGGCGCGTCCGACGGCACCGAAGTCAAGTCGCGCGTTCGGCTGGCTTTGGAGGAACTGGTCGTCGATTACTATTCTCCGGATCACGGCGTCGAGATTCGCCAGGTCGCCGGTGGATATCGTATCTCGACAAAGCCCGAGCACCACGACATCGTCCGCGCCTTTGCGAAGAGTCTGAAGCCGCCAATTCGCCTGTCGCTGCCGGCGCTCGAAACCCTGGCGGTGATCGCCTACAAACAGCCCGTAACCGTGCCGGAGATCAACGAAATTCGCGGCGTGGACTCGAGCGGAGTCATCGCGACTTTGCTCGATCGCAAGCTCGTGACGACTGCAGGCCGCAAGGCTGTCATTGGGCGGCCGATTCTTTACAAGACCACTAAGGAATTCCTGATGCGATTTGGTCTGAAAGATGTCGGCGAACTGCCCAGCATGGAGGAGTTCGAGAAACTGGTGGCGGAATCGTTCCAGAGCGATTTGTTGCCGGCGGAGAGTGAACCGACAGATGTGACCAGTGACCCTGGCTCGTCGACGGCCGAGGTTAAAGATTCCGAGCTGGCTACCGTAGAAAAGCTCCACTCGGGCGAGAGTGATCCGGCTGCTTGACGCGGAAGTTTACCCAACCACTCCACCGATTCTGATTTTGAATTCTCATGCCCACTGAACGTCTACAGAAGATTATCGCCGCCGCCGGAATCGCATCTCGCCGCAAGGCCGAGACGTTGATTACTGGTGGGCTGGTGTCGGTGAACGGGCAGCCGGTCACGGAACTCGGCAGCAAAGCCGATCCCGAGACAGATCACATCCGCGTGAACGGGAAACTCCTGCACGGCCCGGAGCGGCATGTTTACCTGCTCATGAACAAGCCCAAGGGATACGTCACCACGCTGCGCGATCCCGAACGCCGGCCCACTGTCATGGATCTGCTGCAAGGGGTAGGAGCGCGAGTCTATCCGGTTGGACGCCTCGATTACGCCAGCGAAGGCCTGCTCCTGCTTACCAATGACGGTGAATTCGCGAATCGACTGATTAAGGCTGCGTCCCACGTGCCCAAGACGTACATGGTGAAAGTGGCCGGCACTCCGTCGGGGGAAGGATTGGCCCGGTTGCGGGAAGGTATTTTTATCCCGTCAGATCGCGGAAAGAGAGTCAAGACGGCCCCTGCCAGGATCCGCGCGATTCGCGAATCCGCCAATCCGTGGTATGAAGTCACGTTGATTGAAGGCAAGAATCGCCAGATCCGGCGCATGTTTGAAGAGGTTGGCCATCACGTGGAAAAGATCAAGCGAGTGCGCTACGGTCCGCTCGAATTGGATGTGCATCCGGGAAAATTCCGCAAGCTCACGAACGACGAAGTCTCGAGACTGAAATCTCTAACCAGATAGAACATGCGCATAGGTGACACTTTCCGTTCCGCATAGTTATGAAACATGCTAAGGATTAGATAGCCGAAAGATGAGTGACTTCAGCCGGTTTGTGCCCGAACACGTACGGAATCTGAGCGGGTACACGCCGGGCAAATCGCTGCGCCAGGCGCAACAGGAGAGCCACGTGAACTGCATCAAAATGGCCTCGAACGAGAATCCGTTTGGGCCTTCGCCGAAGGCGGTGAAGGCGATGCAGGCCGCGCTCGCCGAAAGCAATTTCTACCCCGACAATGATGCCATCGAACTGCGGCAGAAGCTGGCGAAGCACCACAAGGTTATGCCGGAACAAATCGTTCCCACTGCCGGTTCCACCGCATTGTTGGGCATTATCGCGCGCACCTTACTGGCGCCAGGGCTCAATGCCGTAACCAGCGAGCGTTCGTTTATCGTCTATCCGATTGCCACGCAGGCAGCGGGAGGGCAGCTGATCCAAGTTCCGATGCGAAATGATGGCTTTGATCTGGACGCTATAGCCGCGGCGATCGATCAGCATACTCGCATCCTTTACATTGCGAATCCTAACAATCCAACCGGCACGCTGATTTTTACGGAAGAGCTCGATCGCTTTTTGGAACGTGTCCCCGAGCATGTGGTCGTCATCCTCGATGAGGCGTACTACGATTTCGCGGAATACTTTGCGATCCGGCGCGGCGTCGATTGCTCGAATGCCCTCGACTATGTGAAACGCGGCCACAAAGTGGTTGTGCTGCGTACATTCTCGAAAGCCCATGGTTTGGCGGGAGTGCGGGTTGGCTACGGAATCGGTCCCGCCGAACTGATGCCCTATTTCGCCCGCATGCGCACGACATTCTCCGTTTCTCATGTCGCGCAGGTCGCCGCGTTGGCCGCTCTCGACGACGAAGCCCACACGCAACAAACACTGAAAAACAACGCCGAGCAGGCCGAGCGCCTCATCGCGGAAATCACCGAACTGGGCTACCCGCCGATTCCAACCTGGGCTAACTTTCTGTATTGCGAATTGGGCGACGATGCCGCCGCTGTCGCCAAGCGACTCCAGGCCGAAGGCGTCATTGTGCGACCGTTAGGGCCGTGGGGCGCGCCAACCGCGATCAGAGTTACCGTCGGCACGGCAGAGCACAATGACATTTTCCTGAGGGCTTTCAAGAAGGTCACGGAGCGAGCGACCGCACGGTAGAGACGTTGCTTGCAATGTCTCCACAGAAAACTTATTTCTGGCAGTTGGGACAATAGTGGGAGCTGCGGCCGGCGATCACCACGCGCTTAATCGGAGTCTTACAAACCAGGCACGGCTCAGCTTCGCGTCCGTATACCCGATGCTGCAGTTGAAAGAATCCTTCCTCGCCGTCGGCGCCCACGTAGTCAGAGACGGAGGAACCGCCTAGCGCGATGGCTTCTTTGAGGACTTCCTGAACGGTAGCGTAAAGCAGAGTCAATTCCTTACGAGTGAGCGAGGCGGCTCTGCGCCGGGGACGGATGCCACTTCGAAACAGCGATTCATCCGCATAAATGTTGCCCACGCCGCGCAGCAGTTTCTGGTTCAGCAACGCGCTTTTGATTGGGGTTTTGCGTTCATGAAAAAGTTGGATGAAGGCATCCAGTTCGACTTCGAGTGGTTCGGAGCCAGCGGCTTCAAATCCATGGGCGACGCTCAGGCGTCCGAAGCGACGCGGGTCCACGAATCTCAGTTCCCTGCCCGAGGCTAACTTCGCAACCGCGTGCGTGTGTTTCTCGATCGCTTGATCGGGGTCGCAAACCAGCATTCGTCCCGTCATGCCGAGATGCACGATCCACTGGGCAGTGTTTGACGGAGGTGCGGATGCTTTTAAAGATTTCTGGCGAGATTTTCGTTTGACGGGCGATGACACCCGCCTTCCATTTTCCAGATCGAATACAATGTGCTTTCCTACGCGGTGCACGGCGCCGATACGCTTGGATTCGAGAGTCGCAACAATCTCGGACGCCGCGGATTTCAGTGGTTCGGGCTTGGATCCGAGCCACACCGATTCTATGACATCGCCAGTGACGCGGCTGGCCAGGCCACGGGCAATGGTTTCAACTTCCGGCAGTTCTGGCATGAAATTAGTTTACAGGCTTCAGGCGTCGGGCGTCGGCTTCAGGAAAACCCGTGGCTGACGCCTGGAGCCCGAAGCCTAATTGCCATCTCGTGCCCACCGGGTTATCATTACAAGTACACCTCTGCTCCGCCTTTATCCTTTGTAATTCAGCGACCCGTTGGTTCACTGCGGGCAACGAGTGTGTGCGACCCTGCATTGCGGCTGAGGGGCGGCCGCGCGATTCATCTTCCAAGGAGTTGGCATTTGAAGAAGGGCAAAGCTGCGGTTATCGTGGGCGCCCAGTGGGGCGACGAGGGCAAAGGCAAGATTGTCGATGTGCTCTCGGAAAACTTTTCTGTCGTGGCGCGGTACGCGGGCGGACACAATGCCGGCCACACCGTCATCATTAACGGAAAGAAGTTTGTCCTGCAGTTAGTGCCGTGCGGAGTTTTGCGCGCCGGCTGCCGTAGCGTTATTGGCAACGGGGTCGTGCTCGATCCCGTGGCCTTCCTCAAGGAGGTCGCCGCTCTGCGTGAGACTGGCGTCAAGGTGGACGGTAGCCTGTTTGTCAGCAACCGAGCCCACGTGATTCTTCCGTATCATCGCATGATCGAGTTGGCGTCGGAAAACGCGCCCGGACGCGTGAAGATTGGAACGACTTCGCGCGGCATCGGTCCGGCGTATGAAGACAAGATGGGGCGTCGCGGTTTACGCGTCGCTGATCTGTTGGACCTGCAACTCTTGAAGACTCACATCCAAAACGCCTGCCACGAGAAGAACATGATCGCGCATGCGCTGTTCAACTCGGAGCCGCTCGATGCCGACAAAATGTACGAAGAATACGCCGCAGCCTCGGCGATGGTTGCGCCGTTCGTCTGTGACACAGCTGCTTTGTTGAATAAAGCTCTGGCGCACGGCGATTCGGTTGTGTTCGAGGGAGCGCAGGGGACGATGCTTGACATCGACCATGGCACTTACCCATTTGTGACTTCTTCGAGCGCCACTTCGGGAGGCGCGGTCACCGGAACTGGCGTCGCTCCCACGGCGATTGATACCGTGATCGGCGTTACCAAGGCTTATTGCACGCGGGTTGGCGGCGGACCATTTCCCACTGAGGCACTTGACGCCAATGGAGACATGCTGCGCAAGCGGGGCAATGAATTTGGCGCGGTAACGGGGCGCCCGCGCCGCTGCGGCTGGCTCGATTTGCCTCTCTTGCGTTACGCTAGCATGATTAACGGAATCTCCTGGCTGGTCGTGACCAAGTTGGATGTTCTGGATGAACTGGCGGAGATTCCGGTATGCGTGGGTTATAAAATCAACGGCAAGGAAACCGAAGAGGCGCCACCGCAGGATAGCGGCTATGGTCAGATCGAAGGTATTTATCGGAAAATGCCTGGCTGGCGCACTTCGACCCAGGGGATTACGCAACTGGAGAAACTGCCGAAAGCCGCGCGCGAGTATTTGGATTTCGTCGAGGAGGAAAGCGGAGCACGCATCGGCGTGGTCTCGACCGGCCCCGGGCGCGAAGAAACTATATTCCTCGATGAGTTCGCGGCAAAACTTCGAGAATTAACTGGATCAAAAACCAGGGCGCAGGCAAAAATTTAAGGACGGAGCTCGCGATGGTCGTTCTGGCTGTGACGTGGATGGCGAAGGTTGGTCGTGAAGCGGATGTTATCGGTGTCTTTTCTAAGCTAACCGAAGAATCCCGGAAAGAGCCCGGATGTCTAGTGTACCAGGTGCACCGGCATAAAACCGAGCCGCGTCGATTCTTCATCTATGAACAATACAAGGATGACGCCGCGCTGGAAGCCCATCGCGCCGCGCCCCATTTTCTACAATACGCGAAAAAGGAACTGCCCAAGTTTGGAGAGCGGATCGAAGGCCATCTGTACGAGCCCCTAGGGTGAGTGGTGTGGCGCGAGCGCCCTTGCCCGCGTTGCTTGCCGCATGATGACCGACCGTTACGAAGGCGTTACTTGCCTTTGTCCGCCATCAGCGCACCCCCCGAGGCGTAACTTTCTTTCGGGACTTCGTTAAAGACCACCACAACGGCTTCGCGACGCGCAGCTGCTTCTTCCACCATGGCATCGGTGATGCGTTGGGCCAGCTTGCGCTTCTGATCGGCGGTGCGGCCAGTCAACATCGTTATTTGCACCAAAGGCATAAAGCGTGACTCCCAGCTCCAAGCTACTGAGATCCTTCACTTCGTTCAGGATGACGGCGCGCGGCTCAGACGCCGCGCAAACGCCGTCACTTTGCCAATTCGTATCCAGCAAAAAAATAGCTCAATTCGAAGCGGGCGGTTTCGTCGGCATCCGATCCGTGGATGGCATTGTGCTCGATGTCGCTCGCCCACTTCTTACGGATCGTGCCTTCCTCGGCATTCGCCGGATTGGTTGCGCCCATGAGTTTTCGCAAGTCGGCGATGGCATTTTCCTTTTCAAGCGCCAATACCACGATCGGCCCACTCGACATAAAATCGGTCAGCGAATGGAAAAAGGACCGGCCGGCGTGCACCGCGTAAAACTGCTCCGCCTGGTGCTTCGAAATTTCAAGCATCTTCATCGCCAGTATTCTGAAGCCATTTTTCTCAAACTGCTCGATGATGTCGCCAACCGCGTTCTTGGCTACAGCGTCTGGTTTGATGATCGTGAAAGTGCGTTGCAGAGTCTTCATAGTTTGGTGGTTTGTCCTTGGTCGTTTGTCTTTAAGCTTTCGCAGCAACGCCGATCGCCGCCACAACCGTCTCGCCAATTTCCGCGGGCGACTTGGCGACGCGAATGCCCGCGGATTCCATCACCTTGATCTTCTCGGCAGCAGTTCCCTTCCCGCCGGAGATGATAGCGCCCGCATGGCCCATGCGGCGCCCCGGAGGCGCGGTCTGTCCCGCAATGAATCCCACCACTGGCTTTTTCATGCGAGACTTCACATATTCCGCCGCACTCTCTTCTGCGTTGCCCCCGATTTCGCCGATCATCACCACCACTTCGGTCTGGGGATCCTTGTTGAACAGTTCGAGTGCGTCGACGAAGTTGGTGCCGATAATGGGATCGCCGCCGATGCCAATCGCTGTAGACTGGCCAATTTCGCGCGTGGTGAGCTGATAAACCGCTTCATAAGTCAGCGTGCCTGAACGCGAGACGATTCCGACTGACCCTTCGAGATGAATCCGCGCCGGCATAATTCCGATCTTGCATTTGCCTGGAGAAATAATGCCGGGACAGTTCGGTCCAATCAGCCGTGAGCGCCGGTTCTGCAGATACTCCCAGGCACGTACCATGTCAAGCGTGGGAATGCCCTCGGTGATGCAGACGATCAGTTCGATCTCAGCGTCGGCGGCTTCCATAATGGCATCGGCCGCAAATGGCGGAGGAACGAAAATAACCGATGCATCGGCCCCGGTCTTGTCGACCGCTTCATGGACGGTGTTGAAGATGGGCCAGCCTTCGTGAGTAGAGCCACCCTTCCCGGGAGTGACTCCGCCAACGATTTTGGTTCCGTACTCTGCGCAGGCTTTGGCGTGAAATGTGCCTTCCCGTCCGGTCAATCCCTGCACAATGACTCGCGTCGATTTATCTACAAGAATGCTCATAAAATTGGCTCTTCGTGAGAAGCAGCAAGCTGCGTCTCTACAGCGATCCGTTACGCCGCAGCTGCTGCGACGACTTTCTCGGCCGCGTCTCTCATGGTTTCTGCGACGATGAAGTTCAAACCCGACTGTTTGAGAATCTCTCGTCCGGCCTCGACGTTGGTTCCTTCGAGACGCAGTACGATGGGAAGTTGAATGTGTGTTTTCTGTGCAGCCTCCACGACTCCTGTGGCTAAAGTGTCGACGCGAAGGATTCCGCCGAAAATATTAATCAGCACTGCCTTTACATTTTTGTCGCTCAGCAGGATCTCGAAGGCATGGGTCACCTGTTCGGAGTTGGCTCCGCCACCCACGTCGAGGAAGTTGGCTGGCATCCCTCCGGCGTACTTGATGATGTCCATCGTAGCCATCGCCAGCCCAGCGCCGTTGACCATGCAACCAACGTTTCCGTCGAGCTTGATGTAATTCAGGCTGTACTTCGAAGCCTCTACTTCGAGCGGATCTTCCTCGGTAATGTCGCGCAGCTCGCGGAGATCGGGATGCCGGAACAGGGCGTTGTCATCGAAATTGATCTTGGCATCCAGCGCAAACAGCCTGCCATCGAAGCAACTAACGAATGGATTGATTTCCATCAGGGACGAATCCGTCTCCTCGAATGCGCGAAACAGTCCAGTCATCAAACGCACGGATTCGTTAATCTGAGCTGACTTCAGTCCCAACTTAAAGGCAAGTTTGCGCGCCTGGAATGCTTCGAGACCCATCCCCGGCTCGATGTACTCTTTGAGGATGGCATCGGGGTTCTCTGCTGCGACCTGCTCGATTTCCATGCCGCCAGCTGCGGACGCCATAAAGACCGGTTTCGCCTCGACCCGGTCGATCACGATTCCCAGGTAGAGTTCCTTTTCGATGGGCAGTGTTTCTTCAATGAGCAGGCGGCGCACCACGCGACCCTCGGGTCCGGTCTGATGCGTCACCAGCGTCATCCCTAGAATCTTGGAGGCCAGTTCGGCGGCCTCATCCACCGACTTCGCGATCTTCACTCCGCCGCCTTTACCACGGCCGCCGGCGTGGATCTGCGCTTTGACCACAACCCCACTTGCACCTGCATCAAAAAGCTTCTTCGCCGCGGCTTCGGCTTGCTGGCGGGTTTCGGCCATTTCACCACGCGGGACGGCAACCCCATACTTTTTCAGGATCGCCTTGGCCTGATACTCATGAATTTTCATAACAATCCCAGATTCACTATGATTTTTCGGCAGGGCTTGCTTGCAGCTTAGAACCACGGGCGGCAAACACTTGATTCTATCGAAGGCCTTCGTATACGGCAAACGCAACCTGTCGCTTTGGTAAGCGAATCGCGTCCTCGCGGTCGCATTTGGGACGCAGACTATTGCCTGCGTCGGGTCCTCTACGATGCTACTCTAGTATTCCATCGATGATCACCGACGCACTCCATCGCATTGCGAATCACCGCCAATCGCTCTCTCGTGATGAGGCACGCACTGTTATGGCAGAGGTGTTGACTGGCAAATGCACCGATGCGCAAATTGCGGCTCTGCTGGTCGCTCTGCACATGAAGGGTGAGACGGTTGAGGAGATCGTTGGTTTTGCGGAAGCGATCCGCATGGCAGCGCTGCCGCTTGATCTTTACCCAAACCGTATGGTGGACGTCAGTGGCACCGGGCGCGATGCATTGGTTGACACCTGCGGTACCGGCGGCGATGCCAGCGGCACTTTCAACATTTCAACAGCTACGGCTCTTGTCGTCGCTGGTGCGGGCGTGCGCGTGGCCAAGCACGGAAATCGCAGCATGACTTCGAAATGCGGTTCTGCCGATGTAATGGAGGCTTTGGGCGTCAACATCAATCTGCCCCCTGCCCGGCTAGCTGCGTGTTTGGAGAAGGTCGGCATCACGTTTCTTTTTGCCCCGGCCGTGCACTCCGCGATGAAGTATGTTCAGTCTGCCCGCCGCGAACTGCGCTTGCGAACGGTCTTCAATCTTCTTGGGCCACTCACCAATCCGGCCCACGCATCGGCTCAGGTCGTCGGGGTATATTCCATGGCACTGGTGGAAAAGTTGGCGGAGGCCTTCAGCATGCTGGGATTGCACCGGGCCTTAGTGGTGCACGGGCTGGACGGGTTGGACGAAATCACCATCACCGGCCCAACCCGGATTGCTGAACTACGCGAAGGAACGGTTCGCACTTATGAAGTCACGCCGGAAGAGTTTGGGATGAGCCGAAGCACGCTTGATCAGATCTCCGGCGGAGATGCCGCGGCGAACGCGTGTATTATTCGTGACATTCTCGCCGGCAAGAAATCGCCCAGAAAGGATGTGGTGTTATTGAATGCGGCTGCAGCCTTGGTCGCGGCTGGCAAAGTGGACCACCTCGCCGACGCTCTCCCACTGGCATCGAAATCGATCGATTCCGGTGCCGCCGCCGAAAAGTTGCAAGGGCTGATACGGTTCACGAATACGCCCCCGTGATTTACCCCAGCGCTGCCTCTTTCTTCAGCCGCTCAATTTGTGCCAAATGATTCGCTCCATGGGTTCCCATCTTCTCTACATACTCCGCGACTGTGACGTCGTGTTTGAGTTCGGGATGGTACGCAGACTTCTCCAGGTCGCCCGATTTCAGCCGGTGTAACAGCTGCAACGTGTGATGCCGGTTCAATCCATAGAGCGCGATCAACTCCGGTGCGGGAGTCTCCAGGTAGCCGAGATTTTGCGCCCAGGCATCTTGATCCATGGGAGCAATCACCGGCTTTTTGTCGGCCAGCATCTGGCGGAAGCGGTGGGCGTACACGATTTCAATGTCCGCCAGGTGACCCAGAACCTCGAGGATGCACCACTTGCCCGGTGAAGGTTTGTAGCGCAGTGTTTTGTCGGGCAGCCCCGAAACCGCCGCCGCAATCTGCTTCGGACTTTGCTCGGCCGCATCAAGATGCTTCTTCAATTCAGCTTCTGTCATGGGAACCTCGAATTTGAACACCGCCAGATCTGCAACATTACACCATTACCCAATCGCTAAGTGATCTGGACTTTCTGCATCCACTGCGCCACTTGGACATTCCATCCCATTTCTTTGGTTATCGTATCGCGCAACTGCGTGGATGCCGCGGGCTCGCCGTGGACCAGGTAGGTCACGGGCGGCTTCCTGGGAAAAGTGTGCAGCCACTGCAGCAATTCTGGCGTGTCAGCGTGATCGCTGAACTGCTCGAGCGCCGCCACCTGCGCACGGATCGGCACAATGTCACCGAAGATCTTCACTTCAGGCGCGCCACTCTTGATGGTGAACCCGCGTGTCCCCGGTGCCTGGAAACCAATAAAAATGACAGTGTTTCTTGGATCAGGTAGTCTTTGCGCGAGGTGATGCAGGATGCGTCCACCCGTCACCATGCCGCTCGAAGAAACGATGATCGACGGAGTTCTCACACTATTGATCTTTTTCGACTCGTCGGCAGTTGAGGCAAACGTGAAGCTCGGCCAGTCTAGCGGCGACCCGTGCTGGCCAATCAGACGGCGCGTGTCGTCGCTGTATTCCTCGGTGTGCTTCATAAAGATCTCGACGGCCTTGATCGCCATAGGGCTGTCGCAATAGACCGGGATGGCCGGGAGTTGCCCGGATTGCATTAGCTCTTTCAACATGAAAAGAAATTTCTGCGTGCGCTCAACCGCAAACGCAGGCACGATCACGCTTCCGCCACGTTCAACGGTCCGGCGAATCAATGACGCCAACTCCGGTCGCGGATCAGACGTCAGGTGTTGACGGTTCCCGTAGGTAGACTCCATCACAAGGATGTCCGCCGTCTCTCCTTCCGTCGGCCCGGAAGATACGACTCTACCGGGCGCGGAATTCTGATCTCGTACGCGGCCAATGTCTCCAGTGAACAACAAACGGCGAGTCTGCCCGTTGCAGCGTATCGAGAGTTCAACCATGGATGACCCCAGAATATGCGCCGCTCGCACGAAGCGAAATGAAGCCTCGGGGCAAAGCTGCTGAGTCGCTCCGAACTGCACGGCGTGAAAATACTGAAGCGACTCTTGGGCTTCCTCGAAGGTGTACAACGGCAGTGCCGGGTCGTGTTTCGATTTCTTGTGCTTGTTATAGAACTCGGCGTCTTCTTCCTGCAGGTGGCCAGAGTCGGGGAGGAGGATGCCACACAAATCGATGGTCGCTGGAGTCGCGTAAATCGGTCCGCGGAAGCCTCCCTTGACCAGACGGGGAATCCATCCCGAGTGGTCGATGTGCGCGTGGGTCAGCACCACGGCATTAATTTTCCGCGCCGGGACCGGCGTCTCCTGCCAGTTTCGGTCGCGCCACTCTTTCGGCCCCTGAAACATGCCGCAGTCAATGAGAGCTTGGAAGCCGCCACTGGAATCGGAGCCGGTATTGATCAGGTGCTTGGAACCGGTGACCGTGCCAGCGGCGCCAAGAAATTGGATGTACGCCAAGAGAATCCTCCCGCGATTGCGTTCACACCAACACGAACTGTGCCATTACTTAGCCGCGTCGGACGGCGGTACTTTGAAGACGTTGTTGCTCGTATCGCTTTCGGGCACACTGCCATCGTTCACCACGATTTCCCGCGGTGACGAGTTGGTTTCAAACCGAACTGCGGCCTTGGACCTCGCGTGTACTTCAACTCGTTTGGTGACTTCTCCGTCTTCCATTCGCAAGGTCACCGGCACCTCTGCCCCGGCGTCTCCGAGATTATTGATTGTCACGGTCAATATGGAACCGCCGTCAACCCTCGCACGCGGATAAGCGGACTCCACGCGAAAGTCGGGCAAGCCTCGGTCACGATAAACCCAATCGTCGAAGAACCATTCCAAATCGCGGTGAGTCTGCGCCTCGATCAAGTGTTGCACGTAAGAGGATTCCTGATCCTGATCTGAATGGTATGCTGACAACGCCTTTTTTAGCGCCGCATCGCCGACCATATCACGCAGCATCCACCACACATACATCGCCTTGCTGCGATAAAACTCTTCGATGCTGGTATTGATCAGGGACTGACTAGCAGCTTCATTCTCGGTATGCGCCGCCGCAAGTGCCTTCTCGGCATCGACGATGGCGGTTCGGTGCCGGCCCATAAAATCCAGCGCTGCGGGACGCCCGCTCTGTTGTTCTCGCTCCAGCGCCTGAGCGAAGTGTGCCAGCCCTTCATAAATCCACGGGCGCGATGAGAAGAATGCAGCATGAGTAAGTTGGTGAACCGCGCTAAGCTCGTAGACAATGGAATTGGTGCTGCCCAGCGGCGTGAGTAGCATTGGGCCACTCTCGAAAGGCGCAGCCTCCGGGTCGGCCAGATCTACAGTTTCTGCTTTTTGGCGCGGCGCACCAAACCATTCGGTTACGAGTGGGACAGCCAGGTCCGCAGCCAGCGTGTAGTTTTCGGCGCCGGACTTGTGTCCGGGCATGTGATAGATCGCGATCGCTGGTCGGTCGAGCACTGCGAATCCGCCGGCCACGAACGTCGGTACATTCAACTCGATCGGCGAAAGCGAACAGGCGACCGCAAGCAACGGGGCCTGGCCTGCATCTTTAACGTGGTCCACATTCCTTCCAGTACACAACAATGTCACATTAGATTCGGAACCACCTCGCGATGAAGTCAGCTTGATCTCCAGGTTTGAATTCGCCTCGCGCGTTTTCCAACGACCCAGCGTTTCGAACACGGTGTTCCCTTCCGACAAGTCCGCCGCCTCCGTCGCCACCGGATACCACACCACGTATCCGATCCCGCGCACGGCGGTAAACGACTTTCCGATCTGGTCCCAGTCCGAGTGCCTTGCTTTGTCTTCGGGCACGCCAATTCGCTTAAGTCGCGTGACGTCGAGCGGAACCACCCCTTCGTATCCAACGTCCAGTTCGATTGTGCCTTTCGGCGGAACTTCGCGAGGCAGAGTCACAATGGCTTCAGATAATGCGCCGGTGTGATCGATGTCAGAAGTGTATTCGTGGGTAACGAACTCCACGGATTCCCCGCCGATCTGAATCGTGCTCCAATCCAATGTGGAAGACACTTGGAGCGCAATATTTTTTTGGGGAACGAGTGAATCGTTTCGCAGCGTAATCTTGCCACGCACGCCCAGACGCTGCTGCTCGGGTTCAATCCGCACGTCCAGATCGTAGTTGGTGAAAGTGAAAGCCTCGCGATCAAGGGCGAAACTCGGCGTAATCAAAACAGAGAGCGCACACAGAACACCGAGCAACTTCATGCGGACTTCTTTCTCCGCTGCCGCACGATCTCATAAAGCATCACTCCCGCCGCGACGGATACATTCAAAGATGGTACTTTTCCAAGCATCGGGATCGACACCAGGAAATCGCACTTCCTAGCCACCAGGTCGTGTAAGCCCTTGCCTTCTGCACCCAACACGATGGCGCAGTCCATGTTGTAATCGAGTGAGTCGTAAGATTGAGTGCCGCGTTCGTCCAGGCCAACCATCCACAGGTTCTGCGCCTTCAATTCCTCCAGGGTGCGGGCAATGTTGGTCACCTTCGCGATGGGCAAGTGTTCGCTGGCTCCGGCTGAAGTCTTGGTCACAATCGCGGTCACTCCCACGGCCCGGCGTTCGGGAATTACAACTCCATCGGCGCCAGCTGCGTCGGCGGTGCGAAGAATCGCGCCCAGATTGTGCGGATCTTCCACTCCGTCCAGCACGACCATGAGCGAATATTGGCCACGCTTCGCGGCGACCACATCTTCGAGATCGTTGTACTGTTTCGCCGAGGTCACGGCGACCACGCCCTGGTGCGCATTGTTGCCGGCCATGTGATCGAGTTCATCTCGCGCGACAAAGCGCACGGCAACTCCCTGACGGCGGCACTCATCGACTACATGTTTCAGGCGAAGGTCATGACGCTCCTTTGCGACGCCCACCCATGCAAAGGTGCGTCCGCGCGCCTTCAGCGCCTCGGCAACGGCGTTAATACCGTAGATATAATTCATGTTCTCGTAGTTTACTTCAGTGGGCGAATGACCGTCGTCGGCATCGGCTAGACTGAACGGATGTTTAGAACCAGATTCAAGAAAGAAATCGTCGCGGAGTTCTTGCCTCCGGCCCGCACCAGCAAAAAGGCGCAAGTGATTATTCTCTGCGATGGCATGCCTTCGATCCCCAGAAAGCAGCCACTCGCCGAGTATCTTTCGCGTAAAGGATATTGGGTCTTTTATCCGCGATGGCGTGGAGCGTGGGAGAGTGGAGGTCAATTTCTCGAGCGCTCTCCAGACGAAGACGTTCTCGATATCGTTAGCGAACTGCCCAAAGGAATCCGAGAGCTTGCCTTCGGCCGAAAATTCCGTTGTCTGCCCGATAAAATCTTCGTCATCGGCGGAAGTTTCGGCGGGGCCGCTGCCATTCTTTCATCGCTGGACCCACGAATCACCAAAGTGATTGCCAATTGTCCGGTTGTGGATTGGGCGATCTTGCGGAAAGAGCTCAAGAAGGAGACTTCAAATTCGAGCTATCCAGCATACATCCGCGCCGCTTTCGGCAATGGATATCGGCTCTCTGCCAAGAACTGGAACAAACTGAACGACGGCGTATTTTACAATCCCGCTCATCATCTCAGAGAGCTTGTGCCGTCGAAGATATTGATGTTCCACGCGAAGGATGACCCATACATTCCCTGGAAGCTTGTGGAGGGTTTTGCGCGACGCGCGGGCACAAGCCTCAAGCTTCTCTCGCGTGGCGGCCATCTCAACACCGAATATGTCGTGCGAAAATATTGGTCCCAGATAAAGAGATTCTTCGACTCATAACCGCGCTGGAAGGCTTGTCTTCCGAAGCCTTGACGCTCATCGTCGCATCTAAATTGCTGATCCATCAAATGCTAGACTGAAACCGGAGGCACGGTTGCCCGACGTTTACATTCTCTCCGCTGTGCGCACGCCAATCGGTAAGTTCGGGGGTTCGCTGGCCTCGATGACAGCCGCAGACATGGGAGTCGTTGCGGCAAAAGCCGCCATCGAGTGTGCCGGCGTTCGCCCCGATCAGATCGAGGAAACGATTTTTGGCAATGCTCGTCAGGCAGGCGGAGGCCCGAATCCCGCTCGCCAGATCTCCATCCGCAGCGGTGTTCCGCAGGAAGTTCCGGCTTACACGGTAAACAAGGCTTGCGCCTCGGGCCTCAAATCCATCGCACTGGGATACCAGGAGATTGCAACCGGCAATCTCGATTGCGTGCTGGCTGGCGGCACCGAATCCATGTCTCGTCTGCCTTATTACCTTGACGGGGCGCGCTGGGGCTATCGACTGGGCAATCAGGAACTCGTCGATGGCATGTATCGCGATGGCTTTTTCTGTCCCTTGGCGAAAATGTTGATGGGTGAGACCGCCGAAGTGTTGGCCGAGCAGTACAAGATCACGCGCGAAGAGCAGGATGAATTTGCTCTGTGCTCGCAAATGCGCGCATCGGCGGCAATCGAAAACAGGCGATTCGATAGCGAGCTAACTTCAGTCACTCTCGAAAGCAAAAAGGGCCCGCAGACGTTCAGCCGCGACGAGCACGTTTTTGCGGGAGCCACGATGGAGAAAATGGCCAGACTTTCTCCCGTGTTCTCGAAAACCGGAACCATCACCGCGGGCAATTCTTCTGGCATCACGGATGGCGCCGCTGCGGTTGTGCTCGCGAGCGAAGACTTCGCCAGGAGAAACAATCTCAACCCGCTGGCCCGTGTTCTTGCGGTAACTTCCGTGGGCGTGGATCCGCGCATCATGGGCATCGGTCCAGTCCCTGCGTTGCGCAAGATGGAAAAAAAGCATCAACTCCGCCTGACTGATTTCGATTTGATAGAGCTCAATGAAGCTTTTGCTGCTCAGGTTTTGGCTTGCGATCGGGAATTGCATTTCGATCGTGCGAAACTCAACGTCAATGGTGGCGCGATCGCGCTAGGCCACCCCATTGGTTGTACTGGCACGCGCATCACTGTCACCCTGCTGCATGAAATGCTGAAACGCAAAGCCAAACGGGGCGTAGCGACCCTGTGCGTGAGTGGCGGCATGGGGATGGCGCTGGCGCTCGAGAACGCTGCCTGATCCATGAAATCGTCTTCCTCGTTCGCCACCTGCCCTGACCATTGATTGTGCCAACGATTGGCAGGCTTGCTCGTTCAAATTATCATCCGTCGTGCATTTTCTCCCATTCTTCGTGCGGTTTTTCGCTACAATGCAGACGTTCTCGCCTTACGTTTCTTAACGCTCGCATTTTGGGAGGCTGTCGATGCATTCACGGTTGAGACTTGTTCTCTTTGTGGCGCTGTTTTCAGTGCTGCCTGCAACGCTTTTTGCGCAGGAGGATTTTTCGGCTGATATGGTGAATAATTCGGGTGATGCATCCTCTGGACCGGCAAAAATCTATGTCAGCAAGGAAAAGATGCGTTTCGAGAAACAGGAGTCGAGCGGGCACGGTGGCACCGTAATTATCAATTTTGTCACGCAGACAACGGACATCCTGATGCCCGAGCGAAAAATGTATATCGAATCTGCGATGGGCCAAGGCCCGGGGGCTGCGCGGTCGTTCAACTTCTTCCGCGCTGCCGATGCTGAGAATGCATGCGACGAATGGAAGAAACTGGCAAACAAGCCCGGCGGAACTTGCCATAAGATCGGGAACGAAGTTGTGAATGGGCGGAGTACCGTTAAGTATGAGGGAAGATCCGCGGATGGCGACGTCAGTTACGTTTGGATTGATCCAAAACTCGGCTTCCCGGTGAAATGGCAAGGCAAGAACAGCGGGGGAGAGTTGCGTAACATCAAAGAAGGAACGCAGCCAGCCAGCCTTTTCAGCGTTCCGGGCGATTATCAAAAACTAGACATGGGAAACATGAAAATGCCCGGCGGGACTCTTCCTCATTGATGTTGTAACGGGATGTCTTCTATACTCGATGGTAGGCCTCTTCAGGAGAAGCAATGTCCTTGTCCGCTGTAATCGTGGACGATGAGCAACTCGCCCGCGACGAACTCGCCTTCCTGCTCAAGAACGTGGGTGACGTCGACGTCGTTGCTCAAGGCAAGAACGGCGTCGAGGGCGTCAATCTTATCCGCGAACATAGTCCGGACCTGGTTTTTCTCGACGTGCAAATGCCGGGCTTGGATGGCTTTGGCGTAATCAAGAAGCTGCTTGATCGAAAGGTCTCCCTTCCAAAAATTATTTTTGCCACCGCCTTCGACCAATATGCGGTGAAGGCGTTTGAAGTAAATGCCGTGGATTACCTGCTCAAGCCTTTCGACAAGAAGCGGGTAGCACAGTCCGTACAGAAAGCGCGGGCCAAGACCGAAGCCGGCGGCGCATCCTCGGAAAAATTAGACACACTGATGCGGATGCTGGAGTCTCAAAAACCGCAACCCTCCAAGATTCTGCTGAAGGCGGCTGGCCGCTTGTTCCTGGTCAATCAGAAAGACATTTGTTTCGCGTCCATTGAGGACGGCATCATCACGGTGGTGACGAGTGGTGCGAACGGCATGGAGGGACAATCCAACTGCCGCACGCTCGAGGAACTGCTGGATAGCCTCGATCCTAATATGTTCTGGCGGGCCCACCGTTCGTTCCTGGTGAATATTAACCGAATCAAAGAAGTCGTTCCCTGGTTTAAGAGCTCTTATCAGTTGCGCCTGGACGACAAGAAGCAAACCGAAATCCCGGTCAGCCGCGCCCAGACCAAGCGCCTCCGCGAACTGTTTGGGCTTTGACCTTCCTGAGTCCCGATCCTTACCTGTGCTACTTCAGGTAAGACTTGACCATCTTGATTACTTCCTCGGCTGCCGACGTTTGTCCGGCATTGGACTTTTTTTCACTGAGCACATGATTGCGTATGTGGCCCTCCAAAAGCTCAGCCATCAGGCTATTCATGGCTCCCCGCGCAGCGCTCATTAGCTGCAGGACGTCCGAGCAATCGCGTTCTTCGTCCAGGGCGCGTGCCAGCGCTTCCACCTGACCCTGGACACGTTTAGCTCGAAGAACCAGCTTTTCCTTGTCCTTGATGGTGTGACTCATTGTATATACTATACCCCGTATGGTATTAATATTCCTCTGATCAATCGCGCTTTCGGAGAATGTATGAGTATTCCACAACCCATCGAGAAACTCGACCCCAACGCCCCTGCGTCCGGCCATAGCCAGGAAAGAGTTGAACGAGTGGCCCCCAACGCAATGCGGCACGACCAAGAATGTCCATCCGAGCACGATTTTAACTGGACCGAACTCCTGCGGATTGCGTTTGTGGCTTTGGCTGCCGCTGCGGTCTGGTTCCGGGTCTGGGAGCCTTTTCCCCGCATCAGTGTCATCGGGATTTTGGCCACTCTGATCGGCGGATACCCGATATTCAAAGAAGCGTTCGAAAACATCGTTGAACGGAAAATGACGATGGAACTGTCCATGACCATCGCTCTTCTCTCAGCCTTGGCCATCGGCGAATTTTTTACAGCTCTTGTCATCACCGCTTTCGTGCTCGGCGCTGAGGTCTTGGAGGGGCTTACGGTTGGACGAGGGCGACGCGCCATCCAAGACCTGCTGGATTTCCTTCCCCGAATCGTCTTAGTCCGGCGAAATAACGAAGTGTTTGAAATTCCTGCCGGAAACCTTCTGCTAGGAGATTCGGTAATCGTGAAGCCGGGGGGACGTATCCCGGTCGATGGCCTGGTGCTGAGCGGGCGGTCTTTTGTGGAACAGGCCGCCATCACAGGCGAGGCCATGCCGGTTGAGAAGTCGTCTGGAAACACAGTCTATGCAGGAACCATCAATCAATCGGGAGCCTTAGAGATCAGAGCGGATAAGTTGGGGCGCGACACGACGTTCGGCAGGATTATCGAGGCCGTAGAACGTGCTGAGAAATCGCGAGCTCCGATTCAAAAGACAGCCGACCGTCTCGCCGGCTACCTCGTGTATTTCGCCCTGGGCGCGGCAGTTCTTACTTTCATCATCACTCACAATGTGAGGTCAACCATTTCGGTTGTAATCGTTGCCGGAGCCTGTGGCATCGCGGCAGGAACCCCTTTAGCGATTTTGGGAGCGATCGGCCGAGCTGCCCATCACGGTGCGATCATTAAAGGCGGCCTGTACCTCGAAGCACTGTCCGAGGTCGACACCGTTCTGCTGGACAAGACCGGGACGCTGACTTTTGGAACGCCTCAGATTCGGGATGTGGTCTCCGTAGACGGTTCTACTCAACGAGAAATTCTGGCCGCCGCCAGCATTGCGGAATGCAAGTCCGAACATCCCCTCGCCAAAGCAATTATTGCGCGCGCGATCGATCTCGCTATACCCGTTGTTGAACCCGACCAGTTCGCATACCAGCCCGGAAAAGGAGTTGCTGCGGATTACCAAGGCGAAGAGATCATCGTGGGCAGCCGCGCACTCCTCCTGGAACGCGGTGTGAAAAAGACTCTGCCTGTCAATGGCCATGGCAGCGGCGGGGTCTCAGAGGTCTATGTCGCAAAGGGCGGTCGGGTGCTTGGCACAATCCGCATCGCCGACGTCCTGCGTCCCGAAGCAAAGAGTGCGGTCGCCGCGATGCGAGAGATGGGGCTGAAAACCATCTTGCTCAGCGGGGACGCTCAAGAAGTAACTACGTTGGTGGGGCGCGATCTCGGCGTCGACGAAGCCGTGGGTGAGCTTTTACCTGATCAGAAGGCACGATGGGTCACGGAGCTTCGCGGAAAGAATCATAAGGTTGCGATGCTGGGGGACGGCATCAACGATGCGCCCGCGCTGGTTCAGGCGAACGTTGGAATTGCTATGGGATCAGGAACGGATGTCGCGCGAGAGAGCGCCGATGTCATCTTGATTGGAAGCGATCTCTCAAAATTCGTCGAAGCGTTGCGGATCGCCCGGCGCTGTCGTGGAGTCATCATGCAGAACTTCGCAGGCACGCTTATCGTTGACAGCATCGGAGTGGGCATGGCGGCATTTGGGTTTCTGAATCCGTTGCTGGCGGCCTTTATTCACGTAACGTCGGAGCTGGCTTTTATTCTCAATTCGACGAGGTTGTTGCCACGGAGTTCTGCAATCGGGCGATGAGTTGCTCACAATGCCGAGAGCATCGCGATCAAAGTTTCGGTGTCAACGTCCGGCGTTTCCGTGGCAGCGTGTGCTGCTGGCGCAACCGCTTTCGGTGAAATCACAGCATCGGAAGAGACGCGCCTCTAGAAGGGAGATCATTCAACTGATCCTGATCATTTTGGGCTCTATCGTTGCCGTCATAGTGGGCCTTTATGGTGGCATCACTTCTTCGCACCGCCACGAGCACTAGCCTCCGATAGAGAAAAAACGCTGATGGCGTGTAGGGGGAATCTTGGCTTGGGCCATGCCGTTCGAACAGGCTCAACAGTACATTACCAGGGTGCCCGACCCTTCGGGAACAACCGAGATGCAGGCTCAGGCATCCTAATTGCATCTGCTTCCTGTTTCGGTGTAGATTCAAGTAGCGATTCATAACATGCGGTCGATCTCGAAATCGATAGCTTGGCTGTGTCTACTGTTGACCTTAATGTCGGCAGTAGAGTTTGCCGCTCATAACCATTCCAGTGCGACCGAGGCGGCAAAGTGCACAGTCTGTGTCGCTGCCCATTCAGCTTCCCCCAAAACCACTTCTACACTGCCGGATGCGACGTTCGTTCCGGTAGCGACGTTTCGGCCAAAGCCAGTTTCCACCAAGCAACGCGTGATCGCGTTCGCCCTTTGTGTCCGCCCGCCTCCCAGCGTCTAAAGATCAGATTTCAGTCACAAATAGGCCGGTTCCTTTCCTGTGAACCGTGTCCTCAGATCTTTAGATCAATTCTTCTGGAGGAATTCATGCTGGCTTCTTACAAGAAGTCGCTTCATGCGGCTTTTTTGGCAGGTCTCTATTTGACGCTCGGCCTTTACGCTTACGCGCAATCCAACTCAACATCTCTTAACGGCACTGTCCTCGATCCATCTGGCGCCGTGGTTGCGAATGCGACAGTTGAGATTCACAACCCGGTCAGCCACTTTGACCGATCGACCATCACGGATAGTGCCGGGAGGTTCAACTTCCCGAACGTCCCATTCAATCCCTACCACCTGAGCGTGACCGGCGCGGGGTTTACTCCTTACGCCCAGGATGTCGACGTCCGCTCCGCCGTGCCTATGGACATCAAGATCAACCTCCAGGTCGCCGCGTCGAGTGAGAGCGTTACGGTACAGAGTGAAGCAGGCGAAGATCTTCTGGAGAACGATCCGACCAGTCACACTGATATCGATCGCGGATTATTCGACAAGATCCCTTTGGAGAGTTCCTCATCATCTTTGAGTTCATTGGTTACGCTCGCATCACCCGGGGTCGCCGCAGACTCGAACGGCCTGTTCCACGGCCTGGGAGATCACGCGGAGAACTCGTTCTCGGTGGATGGTCAGCCGATCACGGACCAGCAGAGCAAAGTCTTCTCGAACCAGATTCCGGTAGACTCCGTCGAGTCGTTGGAGGTCATCCAGGGCGCGCCACCCGCTGAATATGGAGGCAAAACAAGCCTGGTCATTGTCGCCACGACGCGTTCCGGCCAAGGCGTCACCACGCCCCACGGCAGCTTGACTACTTCCTACGGGTCCTTCGGCTCTTCCACCCTGGGTTTCAATCTCGCTTACGGAGGCCAGAAGTGGGGAAATTTCATCTCCGCGAGCGGGCTGAATACCGGCCGGTTCCTCGATCCCCCGGAGTTCGCGGTGATGCATGCCAAGGGGAATGAAGAGAATTTTTTCGACCGCGTGGACCTTACGTTATCGAGCGCGGATTCTCTTCACTTCAATGTCGGCTATTCCCGCTCCTGGTTTCAGAGTCCCAATTCCTTCGACCAGGAATTTCACTTCGGTATCTCCAATCCCGTGACCGGTGCCCCTCTGGGACCAACCGACCAGCGTCAGAAAATAGGAACCTTCAACATTGCGCCGACCTGGACGCACGTGATCAATCCATCGGCAGTGCTTACTTTCGGCGGCTACGTGCGGCGCGACGCCTATAACTATTACCCGAGCGCCGATCCGTTTAACGATTATTCTCCGGATCTGCAGAGCGAGACCGTCAGCCAATCGCGGAGCCTGACCAATGCCGGCGTTCTGGCCAATGTGACTTATGTGAAGGGCATTCACAACGTGAAAGCGGGGATCGACTATCAGCAAACATTCCTGACCGAGAATGACAACATCGGCATTGTCGATCCGACCTTTTATCCGGCAGCCGCCGCTTTTTATAACTGTCTGGATGCGAACGGCAACCCAATTCCGGGTACTCAGTGCGCGGCACTGAAGCCATACGACCTGACACAAGGCGGTGTTCTATTCCCGTTTCACGGCCACACCGACGTGAAGGAACTCGCGCTCTACGTCCAGGACACGATCAGCATCAAGAACTGGTCGTTTAACCTCGGAATTCGCGGGGACCTCTATAACGGCTTGTCGATTGGCCGACAAGCGGAGCCTCGCGTGGGCATTGCTTACAACATCAAGCAGAGCAATACGATTCTTCGAGTCTCGTACGCCCGCACCCTGGAGTCACCCTTCAACGAGAATCTTGTAATTGCCAGCACTGGGTGCAGCATCCCTTTTCTCGCTGCTTTGGTGCCGCCCTTCGGTGTGCCCTGTAACTCGGGGCCGATTACTCCCGGCTATCGCAATGAATTCCACGCCGGGTTGCAACAGGCCTTGGGACGCTACTTGGTTTTCGATGGCGAGTACATCTGGAAGTACACCCACAACGGTTATGACTTCGGTGTCGTGGGAGCCACACCCATCACTTTCCCCATCGAGTGGCATAACTCTAAAATCCCAGGATTTACGGCCCGCGTGAGCGTTCCGAATTACCACGGCTTTACCGCGTTTGTGGCGATGTCCAGCGTTGCTGCGCGCTTCTTCCTGCCCCAGGTTGCGGGTCTGCCCATTGTTCCGCCTGCGACCGGCGTTTTCCGTATCGACCATGACGAAAAGTTCAACCAGACCACGCACTTTCAGTACCAGCCATGGAAGACGGGGCCGTGGATGGGCTTTAACTGGAGATATGACAGCGGACTCGTAGCAGGTGCGACCCCCTGTTATAACCCGTTGACTGCAACTTGCGCTGGAGCATCGACCATGCTCAATGGCCAGCCAGCCATAAATCTGATTAACACGATCAGTGGTGCGCCCTTGACTGCTGACCAGGAATTTCAGGCAGGGTTCACATGCAATGGGGTGCATGCAACTATCACGCAGGCTCTCCCAAGTCCGTGCCTGGCGTCACAATTTGGATCGACGCTGATTAACGTTCCAGCGCCGAATACCGAGAACGACGATCACAATCCCCAGCGAATCAAGCCGCGGAATCTCTTCGACCTATCCGTGGGTGATGACAACCTTTTCCATGGGGAGAGGTACAAATGGAGTGCTCAATTCACCGTAATTAACCTGGCGAATAACTACGCGCTGTACAACTTCCTTTCAACCTTCAGCGGCACGCACTACGTCACACCGCGTGCGCTGACGGCTCAGATCGGGTTTCACTTTTAGGGAGAGTGTCTTCAAAAGGCAGACGGCCGGGGAGGAGAACCGGCCGTCTACCACGCTGCGGCCGTCACTACGCAGCTAGCGCTTCCAGCGCCGTTCGATTACGGATCACAAGAGTCGAGCCGTCCAGTCGAATGAATTCCTTTTTCTTGAGTTCGCTCAGCAATCGGGTGACGGTCTCTCGCGAGGAACCAATCATTTGCGCCATCTCTTCGTGCGTCAGGCTCGCGCGGACGCGGATTTCAGGAGGCTCGAATTGTTCGCGAATCGGCGTCCATGAGAGCAACAGTCTTGCCAGCTTTCCGGCGGAAGAACGGGCCAGCACCAGGTCGTGGATGTCCCGGTACGCCGACTGGAACTCCCGGCTCAGGGCCTGCGACGCATGCAGCCCGAACTCTCCATTCTTTTCCATCAGTCGCATCAGGGCGTCACGTTCCACGAAGTTTACCTGGCACGGTCCGGCCGTCTCTGCGGTTAATTCGAAAGGCTCGCCTGCAATTACGGCGCTCAACCCGAGCACCTCGCCAGCTTCGGCGATTTTCAGAATGAGCACCTTTCCTTCCCGCGAAGTAGTTGAGAGTTTGGCCTTGCCCGAGCACAGCACAAAGGCTCCTCGCGGCATTTGTCCTTCCACGAACAGCACCGCGCCCCCGGGATAGGTACTCAGATGGCTCACCGAGCTGAGCAATTTAAGAACCTCGGTTGAGAGGCCACAGAACCAGTGCTGCTTACGCAGCTTGCAGGTGAGACAACTGTCCACGATTTCCAACCCATACGGCGTATTCATTTCTGCCACCTTGCTGGGCCCTTGCCCATCCCGAAACCCCACATTGGTGGTAGCGGGTTTAGCGACGCGAGCTCTCGCTCGACGGAGGTCCCGAACCAAGAGGCGTGCGTGTTCGGTTTTCGCCAGCAGCGCCGCTGCGATCGCCCTCGTGCCTTTATCCCGTGATCGCAGGAATTGAATTAATTCCCATCCTGCGCTGGCATCTCGCTGCTGATGCCACAACATGCCACAAGAAAACAAGTACAAGGGATCGACCGCTGCTCCAAACTCTTGCTGACGGTCTCCCTCTGCTACTTGTCCGACCGGGTTCTCCAGGATCGCGGGATCGGTTTGAACCAGTATTGGAAACAGTGGCCTCAGAGCGGTTGTGTTGTGCCGTCCCCGCGTGTCCCTCCCCAATATGAGAGGCTCGATGCCTCCGCGACGTTTTGCTGCGTCCAGTTGGATAAGCAAAGAATTCTCCTCTTGCCTCGTCGAACCCTGTGCACGCGTCCTTGGGGATAGGCGCGTAGCAGTTATGCCACTCGAATTCTGCCGATCGCATTAGTCCTCGATCCTGAATTTCAAGCAATCCTGTTAATCGCAGATTCGTGAGGCTGCTCGGAGGGTCTCTCGCAGCTCACATACCAAACTCGGGCATATCTTCAAATATTGGAAAACACTAGGCCCTCATCGGCAAAGTTCGGGCGGGTTAGCACATTTTCTGGGGCAGAATTGCCGAGCCTGCGGCAGAATGCCGACATAACGTCAGCGGCGAGATTGCAACAGCGACCGCCTTGCCCTCTGTCGGGAACGGCCTTTGCGCGCTGTCGGAACCAAGCGAATGGATGTGGCCTACGAGATCTTTGTCTGCTCGGGCGAGTGGGAGCCTACAGAATAAGTGAAGTCGATCCGCCAGCGTAGCACGCGCGTATGCTGCTCCAGTGTCGAGTTAGGAATTGCGAAAGTTGATGAACCCTGGCCATTGCACTCAAGAAACCCTCCCCCTAAAGCCAATGAGTGAAATCGCGGATTTATCGTCAATTGAGACGGCAGCAGGGATGGCTACGGCTGTCCGACCCATATGACAAAGGTAAGTTTGACATCCTCATATCGCCCGGTAATTTCCCAGCATCCAGTCGTAGGAAAGTTGATCCCAGTCATAAAGAACTGATCGTTCGCCGTCCAGCTCGGTGCGCCCGGGCCGTCTGTCTGGAGCGGAGGGGCAGGGGAATCGGTTCTCGTGCCGCTCAGCGTGAGTTTCGCCTCTGTTGCGGCGTGTGGGTCAAATCCTTGTCGCCAAAAAGCCAGCTTTTGTCTGAATGTCGGATCGCTGGGGGTGTAGTGGCCCAATCCTATCCACGCTCCCGTCTCTGGAAGAGCGGTCCATAGGCTGTCCGTCCCGAACCAAAACTGACCACGGGATGGTTTCGCAGGATAGGGCGGTGGCGGCACGAAGGGTTGCATTGCAGGCTTCGTAACCTGGCACGTCTTAGGCACAGCTGATGTTTTCGGCCTTTCTTGGCTAAGGCACAAAACTGGCAGAAACATGAGGCAAGACGACAGTAGAAGGCGTGGAGAGAGCACAGCGAGCCTCCATTGCAGAGCCTTCAGTTTACGACTTCGACGACAACTGTTGCTAACATTGCACTCAAAACCCCCTCAATAAGTAAAATCGCGATGTTACAACGACAACCCACCACATCGTACAATTGCAACCCTGCGGCAGCCGTTCTAGGCAGGATCCGAATGGTGGTGTGGTGGTTTGTTTTCGGGATGCCCTTCGCCGTCAGCACCCTCGAATGGGTAATCCTGAGCAGTCGTCGTCGTGACCAACTCCGGCACCTGACCGTGATGCTAGCTATGGTATTCAGCACAGCACCAGCTTTGCTGGGAATTTGGTCCTTACTTCATTTCCAACGGATGTTGCTCGTGCCTGCCAGCACGGGTCACAAGGTTGTATTTACGGGCTGCCTCCTAGCCACGCTAGGCGGTTTCGCGGCGCTGACTTGGGTTGTCATCGAACGAACTTGGCTTTCGTGGATAACGCTTGCTATCTCAGGCTGGATGTTCCTCGTTTGGATGCTGATGATGCTGGGCGATTAATTGACGCGTTCCTAATGACGACGCGAACCGTTGCTGAAAACACCACCACACTCAAAGGCCCTAACCGCTGGAAAGTGATACCTACCTCAGTTTTCGTAATCTGCGCGCGTGATATGCATCTTTTGCATCTTCGACTGGAGAGTGGTTCGTTTCATTCCCAGTCGGGTCGCGGCGCCGTGCAGACCAGAAATGACTCCGCCGGTTTCGCGCAACACGCGAAGGATGTGCTCACGTTCCACGCTTTGCAGGGTGGCATCGTGGTGAACGCCGAAGGCGGGCCTCAACTCTGACAGCGGGACATTGAGAACCGTCCCTTCCGAGAGAATGACCGATCGCTCGATAAAATTCTCCAGCTCTCTCACATTCCCCGGCCACTCCCAGCGTGCCAGGGCATTCATGGTTTCCGTGGGAATGGTTTCGATCTGCTTGTTCATGCGGCGGGAAAATCTCTGGACAAAATAACGTACCAGCAGCTCAATATCTTTCCCTCGCTCCCGCAAAGGCGGCATATGAACCGGAAAAACATGCAGGCGATAATAAAGATCGCTACGGAACTCGCGGGCGGCAACGCTCTTCGCCAGGTCCCGATTGGTAGCGGCGATCAAGCGAATGTTCACCCGGATCGTTCGAACTCCACCCAGCCTCTCAAATTCCTGATCCTGCAGCACGCGCAATAGTTTGGGCTGCAACTCCAGCGGAATGTCGCCCACCTCATCCAGAAACAGTGTCCCTTTGTCCGCCAGTTCGAGACGTCCGATTTTGGCGCTGATGGCTCCCGTAAATGCGCCCTTCTCATGCCCGAAAAGTTCGCTCTCCAATAGCCCGGTAGGAATCGCGGCGCAGTTCAATTTGATAAAACTTCCATCTTTCCGCGAACTCATCCGGTGAATCGCACGAGCAATCAGTTCCTTACCAGTTCCCGTTTCTCCCAGGATCAGCACCGTTGCGTCGAGCGGCGCCACCGTGTTCACCTGCGTCAGAACGTGCTTGAGCGCTGGACTTTCGCCCACAATCTCCTCGAAGTTCAGCACGGAGCGGATTTCATCCTGCAGGTAGAGTTTTTCCTTCTTCAGCTTGTCCGTGAGTTCGCCGATTTCACGGTATGCTCGGGCATTGTCAAGGGCAATGGCCAACTGAGCCGCCACTTGTTTCAAAAAGCTGATGTCTTGCGCAGCAAAGGCGCGGTCCATTGTGCTGCCTAGATTCAGCGTCCCCAGCTTGCCCTTCCGAGTGATCAGGGGGATGGAGCAAAACGATTGGATTCCAAGGTCCACCATTCGCGTCACGATCGGAGAGCCTATGGCCGCCAGTTCCTCACGATTGCTGACCTTGGTCTCACCTTTCAAGAAACCTGTTCCGGAAGCCGACTCTGCAGCCGACACCACCATCTCTGGACCAATCAATTCATCCGCAAGCGGGGAATCCAAGGCATACATCCGGAGACAGTGGTTGGCTTCTTCATAAATGGCCACACTCGCGTAATCCTGCCGAACTACCCTTCGAATGAGACTTGAAATCGCTGGAAACAGTTCCTGCACATCCAGGTTGGACATCAAGGTTGTACTGAGCTCCAGCAGCATCTCCAGCCGTTCCTTTTCCTCCAGGAAAGCTGCCCGTGTCATCGCGTTTTCCAGAGCCAGAGCCACTAGTTCGGCAACTCCCTGCAAAAGATGCAAATCATCATCGCCGTACGCATTGGGGCGAGAACTTCCCAACCCTAATGCCCCAAACCTCTTTTGCGCAGTCGTGAGAGGAAGTGTGCAATAAGATCGCACTCCCTTTCCTGTGAGAAGGCTTACCGCACGCCGAAAACGGGTTTCCTGGTGCAGGTCGGGCCACACCATCGCCTGCTGTCTTTCCCACACGAACCCACAAGCCGATTCCTCCACAGGTAATTCGGTCTGGTCAGAAAGGCGCTCACTGCCTTCCCAGAAGTGCATTCGCATTACTTTCTTTTCGGGATCGTAAAGAGAAAAGCTGGCAATCTCAAAGGAGGCTACTTGCTGCAATCGCTTTGCTAGCTCAGGCAACAGTTCGGGCATACTGCGATGGTGAACCATAAGGTCCGCCATCTGCAGCAACGCCTCGTAACGATCGACCTCTATGCCAGATTCGAAGTGACGCTCCGGGTCCATTTGCACGAGTCCTTCAAGGAAGCCCCCCTCGAGCAAACCTTCCCAACAAACACCAAAACAACTTTGCCGATATCATAAACCTTATTCTTCAGCAAGCAAGGACATTATTTCTTGGATTGGCATGTTTGGTGCCAGCTTGGCACTTTTCGTGCCAACCTGCAGAAGCCACAGTTCTGTTCTCCACATCAGGGAACACACTGCGATGGTGACGGAACTTCCCCTGCTGACTCGGAGTCATTTTGGACTAGAACAAGCCATCGCCCAGGACTTGGCTGGGTATAATCTCTCCGTGGCGCGAGGATGGGAGAGCAAGTCGGTCGAGGAACAACAGGCTCAAGCAGTTTCTCCATCCGGCCCAGCGCCGCCGCCGCTGACTCCCGCTCAAATCGCCAGCCAACGCCAGAGGACAGGCCTTTTGTTGTCGCGCCAACATATGCTCCAGCAGCTCGAAGCTGCCCGGAACCCTCGCCACCGCCAAATCCTGCAGAGCGCGCTGGCAGATCTGGATGCGCAGCTCGCCCGACTGGTCTAAGCCGCTCGTGCGCTGCCCTTCGCTCACCGCCTGACGTATAATCGAAGCATCCCCCATGAAAGCTTACGTATATGTTTCGCTGAAGAAGAGCGTTCTGGATCCTCAAGGAAAAACGATCCAAGGCGCTCTGAAGAAAATGGGCTACAAGGGCTTGGAAGAGGTTCGCCAGGGTAAGTACTTCGAACTGACGTTGAACGGCGGACTAACCCGGGCGGAAGCGGAAGCAGAAGTTGGGCGCATGGCTCGCGAAGTCCTGACTAATCCGGTCATCGAAGAATTCCGCTTCTCCCTCGAGGAATAACTTACACGGAACGCTGTCGTCCTGATCTTTCAATGTCACTGAGCGGCGCAGTTCCTCCGCGCAGCGGGGGACTGCGGAGTCCAAGGAACCCTACCTTGCGTGGGTCCTGACGGGGCGTCAGGGAGTTCAATCGTAAGTGCGCGATAGTTTACCCGAACAAGAATAAACTGGCATGGGAGTTGAGCATGTGTGGCATTGTGGGGTACGTCGGTAAGAAGAGCGTGGTGCCTGTCATCATTGAAGGACTGCGTCGCCTGGAATATCGCGGCTACGACTCCGCTGGCATCGCCGTGAGCGGCAACGGCGACGGTCTCCAGATCCGCCGTGCCGAAGGCAAGCTGCGTAATCTCGAAGAAGTTATCCGCCTCAAGCCTCTGGACGGCACCTACGGCATCGGCCACACTCGATGGGCTACTCACGGCCGCCCCACGGAAGAGAACGCGCATCCCCATCGTGACTGCACCGGGCGAATCGTAGTCGTACACAATGGAATCATCGAGAACTATGTCACGCTGAAGAGAAAGCTCATCGAAGAAGGCCACAAATTCACCACCGAAACTGATACTGAAGTCATCGCGCATCTGGTTGAGAAGTACTTCGCCAAGACCAACGGCGCCCGTCCATCCCTAGAAGAAGCCGTGCGCAAAACGGTCAGTGAGCTAACTGGCGTGTTCGCCCTGGGAGTTATCTCAGCGGATGCTCCGGACAAGATTGTTGCAGCCCGCAACGGTCCACCCGCAGTAATCGGCTTGGGCAAGGACGAATACTTCGTCGCCTCCGACGTGCCGGCAATTCTCTATCACACGCGCGACCTATTCTTTCTAGGCGATGGCGACTTAGCAGTAGTAACCCCCGAAGGCGTAAAGCTCACCGATTTCGTCGGAAACCCCGTAACCCGCCAGGTCCAGCACGTCACATGGGATCCAATTGCTGCAGAGAAGGGAGGGTTCAAGCACTTCATGCTGAAAGAGATTTACGAGCAGCCCCGGTCCGTGCGTGACACCACCCTGGGCCGCATCTCGCAGGAGACCGGCCACGTCTTCCTAAGCGAAATGGAAATCTCGGATGCGGAATTCAAGGCTACGAGGAAAATCAATATCGAGGCTTGCGGAACCAGTTGGCACGCCGGAGTCGCGGGCAAGTTCATGATTGAAAGCCTTGCGCGTATTCCGGTTGAAGTTGATTATGCCAGCGAGTGGCGTTACCGCGATCCCATCGTCGACGCCGACACCATTACGATGGTGATTTCGCAATCCGGAGAGACCGCCGACACCATCGCCGCCCAACGCGAAGCCAAGGCCAGAGGATCGAAAACGCTCGCCATCTGCAACGTGGTAGGTTCGATGATCACGCGCGAAGCCGCGGGCACGATTTACACGCATGCAGGTCCGGAAATTGGCGTGGCATCGACCAAAGCGTTCACCGCTCAACTCACGGCACTTTATCTGTTTGCGCTTTACTTGGCGCAAGTGCGCGGCGCGATGAGTAAAGAGCAAGCCACGCAGGCCGTTCATGAACTCACGTTAATTCCGGGCAAGATCGAGCATCTGCTGACCCACGACCGGGCATGCGAAGATTTGGCTAAGCAGTATGTGCGCGCGCAGGATTTCCTGTTCCTCGGCCGAGGCATTCACTATCCAATCGCTCTCGAAGGCGCGCTGAAGCTGAAAGAAGTCTCATATATCCATGCGGAAGGTTATCCTGCTGGCGAGATGAAGCACGGTCCCAACGCCCTGATCGACGAGAACCTCCCCGTCGTAATTATCTGTACGCGCGACCCGGCGAATGAGCTTTCGATGGTGCGCTACGAGAAGACGACTTCAAACTTGAAAGAGGTGAAAGCCCGCTCTGGCATCGTCATCGCACTGGCTACCGAAGGCGACGAAGAGATCAAAGAGGCCGCCGACCATGTGCTGTACATTCCACCCGCACCCGAAGCGCTGTCCCCGATTCTCGAAATCGTTCCGCTGCAATTGCTGGCTTATCACATCGCCGTGCGCCGTGGCTGCGACGTGGATCAGCCGAGGAATCTGGCCAAGTCCGTGACGGTAGAGTAGGTAGACTTCGGGCTTCTTACGATCAGCACGATGGAAATTCCCTAAAGCGGTGCTGATACTGCGAACGGACGCGAGATCCTTCGACTGCGTTGTCGTCCGCTTCGCGAACGACAACTCCGCTCAGGATGACAAGGTGGCTGATGACAGGGTGTTGGCTGACGAAGGGGTTGGTTGATATAGGCTTGCCGTGTCGTTGGCATACTTTCCCTCATCTACATAAGCGATGCCATTTCAAAGCTTCACCGCGCGCCTGCTCCGCACTGTCGCCCTCTCTGCACTCACCAAGCATCTGGAATTTGAAATGAATGGTACGCTACGCTTTGGCTTCGTTGCCGGGCAATGGCTATCGTTCAAGACGAACACGCCCGATGGCGAAGAGATCACCCGCGCTTATTCAATTTCATCGCCGCCATCGGACGACAACCGCTTCGCGCTTTGCTTGAACCGGGTGCAGGACGGCTTCATGTCCAACTTTCTTTGCGACATGAAGGAAGGCGACGAGATGCACTGCCAGGGACCGTTTGGCGATTTCATCCTGCGCCCGCCCATGCGCGATACGATTTTCGTCGCCACGGGGACCGGGATTGCTCCTTTCCGTTCCATGCTGCGTTGGCTTTTAAGTTCCGGTCCGGAGTCGATGCCTGACGGGCGAGGGCGCCCGTCCTCCATCGATGTTCAAGCTCAACATCAGCTCTACCTTATCTTCGGAAATCGGACTGAGAAAGACACCTACTATCACGATGAGTTTTTGCGCCTGGCACAAGAGCACCCAAACTTTCATTACCTGCCTACTTTAAGCCGCGGCGGAACTGACTGGCGCGGTCTTCGTGGCTATGTGCAGGAGCATGTACCCGCAATTGCGCAAGGCCGCACCGACATGCACGCTTACATCTGCGGTCTGGACAAAATGGTCCAAGCCAACCGTGACTTGCTGAAGTCGTTGGGCTGGGACCGCAAGTCGATCCGGTATGAGAAGTACGACTGAAGGCAGAGCTGATGGATAGCGTCGGCATCACACGCGAGGTCACGATCGGAAATCGCGAATAGATTGGATATTTCCTGGCTGTCGGGTTTGTGCTGAACCAGCCACCTATTTCGCAACCAGCTTTGCAAGCTCGTCTTCACTGCCTAATACAAATACCTTCTTGCCAGCCATTACGCCACGCAGAAAGTGATTCTTGGCAGCGAATTTCGAGCGGAATTCGGAAATGGGAAAGACGGTCGGGTTGATCTCCCGGCGGAGCGTCTTCTGGGCTGGGCCGAGGGCGGTCACTACATCGCTGAAAGATGCTTTCCCGATGACCATGAGGTCCACATCGCTGTCGGCGTGCTCGCGGTGTGTCGCGATCGAGCCGTATACGAAGGCAGCTTTAATTTCAGGCTCCAGGGTAGCGAGCGCCGAGCGGATGGCGTCGTGGACACCCACGGTCTTAGTGATCAGCCTTTTGATCTCATGAAAAATCGGGCTCTGTTTGTTCGCCCGATAGAGAACCTGATTGCCCTGGACGCGGCGCACGATGAGTCCCATGTCCGTCAGTTGCTTGATTTCGCGCTGCAAAGCGCCGTGCCCAGCGCCCACGGCTCGGATGAGCTGGCGCAGATAGAAGGATTCGTCAGCCTGGCCAAAGAGCAGGGCGAGTAGGGCGCTGCGGGTGCGGCCAAAGAGAGGGCGGTCGGGTGCGGACATTGTACTCATTCTAGGTACTATTGTACTCGATAAGAGTACATCAATCAAACCGTTGTCACACGGAAAAAGAAGGCCCTTCGCGATGCTAGGGGAAGCGGCGACGATGGAGCGATCTCATGTGGGCAGTGGCTTCCCTTTAGTCTCCGGCCCTGCAAACGGAGTAACCACTAGGCCAACGATATAAATCAGCGACATCACGGCAGCAGCGGTTCCGATTCCGCCAAACATCGAGATCAACCAACCGGCAAAAAGAGGCCCCAAACCCGCGACGCTTCGCGAGCTATCGAAAACTAACGACATGGCTGTGCCCCGGACCCGTGTTGGGAAGAGCTCGGGCAAATAGATCGTCATCCACGCGAATTGGCCGCTGCTGAAGAAACCGTTTGCCCCAGCCATAATGAGTATTGCGGTCCGCTGGCGGATCAGCAGGAAGTAGCACAACGAAAGTACAAGTGCCCCCAAGTAGTAAAACCAAATGGTCGGCTTGCGACCTAAGGCATCGGCCAAGAATCCGAGCGCGAGAAAACCCGCAATCGACCCCACACTGAACATCAGTCCAACCATAGAAGACGACAATCGCATTTCGATTTCTGCATGTTTTGTCAGCTCGGCGGCGAACTGCGGAATCCAGGTGGATGCAGACCACCAACCCACGACAGTAGCCATAGACATCAGCAGCAACAGGCTGACACGCCGGCGTAGTTCTGGGTCGGACAAGATGCGAGCGATCGTAAACTGCGCTAAGGCTCTATCTTGAGGAGAGCCACGACCCATCTGAAGTCGCTCCTGCGCGTCTTGTCGATTCCGGCTGGCCGCGATCCAAAGGGCGGGCTCGTCAACGCAGCGGCGGACGTAAAGTAGCAAGAAGGCTGGTAAGATGCCGACCACGAACATGTAGCGCCACGACCACTGACCTAACGGGCTAAGCAATAGCCAAATGCCCGATGCCACCAGAAGGCCCACACCATAGGCTGCGTGGAGTGCACCACCGGCTCGGCCTCGCGAAGAAGGCGGCCAGAACTCAGCAACAATGGCTGCACCCGGTCCCCACTCAGCACCTAACCCAAGCCCCGTAAGGAAGCGAAAGATGAGCAGCGACCAGTAACTCCAAGACATCGCGGCTAGCCCAGTAAAAACAGCGTAGCACAGGATCGAGAGCATAAGGGTGCGCCTGCGACCGAAGTAGTCCGCAACGACACCCGCGGCGACTCCGCCCGCCGCCCATCCAACCATCGTCACCGCTAGCAGGACGCCGATGTAGACGGACGCTCTAGGCAGTCGGTCAGGCGGGAGGAATTGGTGAACCGCAGGGCCCATTACGAGTACTAGGCCATAGGTTTCGTAACCGTCGAACATCCACCCCAGCCAAGAGGCGATCAGTGCCCTCCAGCTAGGTTTGCCAATCGAGGAAGACCAGTGTTCCGCTGCGTTAGTTGCCGCCATTTGCATCCGTCGTTATACCACGCTAGCGCTCACACCCCGCGAGTTATTGGCCTAACATCGCGAGAGTATTCATTGATCCAGCGTGGCAATCACACTCACGGGAACCTCTTTCGCGAAAAGGCCGAAGCGAACGATTACGCCTCCCACTTCGACACCAGCTTTGTAAGGTCATTTTCTTTGCCTCGGACATAGGGTTTCGCCCCGCTGGGGCTTCTCTGGTTTCCGTCTTTTACCCCACGGCTTACGCCGTGGGCTGCATTCTTACACCGCTTCGCGGTTGCGGACTTATAGCTTCGTCCATCGCATCGACCAGATTCTAGTTCTCCACGCACACGCACCTGTAACGCGCAAGAGAATCGCATCCTACCTCCATGTTCCAGCATCTAAACCTTGACAACGATTCACTCAGGTCTTAGGATGGGGTCGTTCGTAATCATACATCTACTGATTACACAGGACTTATCTAGTTCAGGAGGAGCCAGTTATGGCCAAGATTATTGGAATTGACTTGGGAACCACCAACTCTTGCGTCGCCGTCATGGAAGGCGGCGAGCCGAAGGTGATCCCCAATGAAGAAGGTGGGCGGACTACCCCGTCGGTCGTCGGGTTTACCAAGACCGGCGAGCGGTTGGTCGGGCAGGTGGCCAAGCGGCAGGCCATCACCAATCCGGAGAATACGGTTTATTCGATCAAGCGGTTTATGGGGCGCCGCTACGACGAGGTTGGCGAAGAGATCAAGATGGTGCCCTACAAGGTCGTGAAGCAGGGCGACGGCGTCGCCGTGCTGGCGCAGGGGAAGGAATATACGCCTCCGCAGGTTTCCGCCATGATTCTGCAGAAGCTGAAGAAGGCGGCGGAAGACTACCTCGGCGAGAAAGTGAACGACGCGGTCATTACCGTGCCGGCTTACTTCAACGATGCCCAGCGGCAGGCCACGAAAGATGCGGGCAAGATTGCCGGGCTGGACGTGAAACGCATCATCAACGAGCCGACGGCAGCGGCGCTGGCGTACGGACTCGACAAGAAGAAGGATGAGACCATCGCGGTTTACGACTTTGGCGGCGGGACGTTTGATATTTCGGTGCTCGAAGTTGGCGAAGGCGTGATTGAAGTGAAGGCCACCAACGGTGACACTCACCTCGGCGGCGACAACCTTGATCAGCGGATTGTCGATTGGCTGATCGATGAGTTCAAGAAGGACGAAGGTCTTGACCTGCGCGGCAAGGGCAACGAGATGGCTTTGCAGCGTCTGCGCGACGCGGCGGAACGGGCGAAGATCGAACTCTCCACGACCATGGAGACTGAGATCAATCTCCCGTTCATCACAGCCGATGCCGGCGGTCCGAAGCATCTGGTCAAAAAGTTGACCCGGGCGAAGCTCGAATCGATGGTCGAAGATATCATTCAGCGCTCGGTTGGCCCTTGCAAACAGTGTATGAAGGACGCGGGCGTCGACGCCAGCAAGATCAACGAAGTCGTGTTGGTCGGCGGGCAGACTCGTATGCCGCGCATCCAGGCTCTGGTGAAAGAGCTGTTTGGCAAAGAGCCGCACAAGGGCGTGAATCCGGATGAAGTAGTCGCGATCGGCGCGGCGATTCAGGGTGGCGTGCTTGGCGGCGAAGTCAAGGATCTGTTGCTGCTCGACGTCACTCCGCTGACTCTGGCGATTGAAACTTTGGGCGGCGTGGCGACTCCGATGATTCCGCGGAACACGACGATTCCGACCCGCAAGACGGAAACGTTCTCGACCGCAGCCGACAGTCAGACTTCGGTCGAGGTTCATGTGTTGCAAGGCGAGCGTCCGATGGCGGCGCAGAACCGCACATTGGGCAAGTTCCACCTGACCGGTTTGCCGCCGGCTCCGCGTGGCGTGCCTCAGATTGAGGTGACGTTCGACATCGACGCCAACGGCATCCTGAACGTGACCGCAAAAGATATGGCCACGGGCAAGGACCAGAAGATCACGATTACGTCGTCTTCGGGTCTGAGCAAAGATGAGGTCGAGCGCATGGCCAAGGAAGCCGACGCGCACTCGGCCGAGGACAAGGCCCAGCGCGAAGCGATCGAAGCCAAGAACCAGCTCGATTCCATGGTCTACGGGGTCGAGAAGATGCTGCGCGAGCAGGGCGACAAAATCTCCGGCTCGGAACGCGGCGACGTCGAAAACGCAATTGCCGACGCCAAGAAGGCGTTGGAAAGCGGCGACAAGGCAACCATGGACAAAGCGCGCGAGACCCTGACTCAGGCCTCGCACAAGCTGGCTGAGCACATGTACAAAGCGGCACAGCCTCAGGGCGCGCCGGGAGCGGGTCCGGAAGCAGGACCCGGCGCTGGAGCGGGAGCCTCGTCCAACGGTAACGCCAAGAAGGACGAAGGCGTCATCGATGCCGAGTACGTAGACGTCGAAGACAAGAAGTAAGAGCTAACTGAAGGAGCTTGGCCACGGATTGGCGCGGATCATCACGGATAGAAAGTCCCAGACATCTGTGAAAATCCGTGAAATCCGTGGCTTGTTTTTTCGTGGCTTGTTTTTTTCGAACCAAGGGGAGATTGAAATTGCAATTTGAAGCGAACGGTCAGTCATATTTTCTTAATTTCGCCGAAGACGAAGGGCGCTGGTACGTATTCGCGCAGACGCTGACTGGAGTGAATCGCATTCCGGTCTACGTGGATGCGCCGAAGTACGAGCGCATTGGAGTGCTGGAAGCGGGAAGGCACAAAATCCAGAACTGAGCAGTCAATCTATTAACAAACGTCATCCTGAGCGGAGTCGAAGGCCCCCTAGGGTGATTGTCCAGGAAAGGTCGAAAGGCATTTCAACCGGATCTGCGTTGCGGGAACTCCTTGAGGATTCTTGGTTGGATGAACAACTCGGGGTCCTTCGACTGCGGTATCGTTCGCTTTTCACGAACGACGCCTCCGCTCAGGATGACAGGGTTTGGTTTAGGATGCACCGATAACGATGGCAACAGCCGCTAAGAAAGAGTACTACGACATCCTCGGGGTGAAGAAGTCGGCCTCGGCCGAGGACATTCGCAAGGCGTTCCGCAAACTTGCGCGCAAGTACCATCCCGATGTCAATCCCGGGGACAAAGGGGCCGAGGAGAAGTTTAAGGCGCTCTCCGAGGCCAACGATGTTCTGAGCGATCCCAAGAAGCGGAAGATTTACGACCAGCTTGGGTTTTACTCGGACAACATTGATCCGGCAACGGCTGATGCCTATGCCCGCGCGGGCGGCGGGACTGGTGGGCCTTCGGGGGGATTCACCGGAGGGTTTCCTGGCGGACAACCCCAGGGCACGGGAGGTCAGGGCGCAAATTTCGATTTCGGCGGCTTCGATTTCTCCGACCTGTTCGAAGGCGGTGGTCGCGGCCGGAAATCCACCGGCACCGGGAGCGGCGGTTTCAAAGACATCTTCTCCGGCATGTTCGGGGGGCGTGGCGGCGCGGCGCACGAAGGGCCTGAGCCGGGGTCGGACCTGGAGTACCAGGTTAACGTTCCTTTCTGGACCGCGATCAGGGGCGGCGTCATGAAGTTGAACATCACCCGGCGCGTTGTCTGCGGAACCTGCCACGGTAAGGGCTATATCGAATCGCCGGGCACGTGTCCCGAGTGCGGCGGGAGCGGCCAGGTCACCCAGACCGGGGGACGCATGAAGTTCAATACGACCTGCGCGCGCTGCCACGGCACGGGAAAAAACATAACAACCTGCGGCACCTGTCATGGCGAAGGAACTGTAGAAAAGACCGAACCGCTTGAAGTCCGTATTAAAGCTGGTACGCGCGATGGCCAGCGCATTCGGATTCCCGGCAAAGGCAACGCCGGATCCCATGGAGGACCGACCGGCGACCTCTATGTGATCATTCGCGCCGGAGATCACCCTATCTTTCATCGGGAGGGCGATGATATTCATCTAACCGTTCCGGTGAGCGTTAGCGAAGCGGCGCTCGGCGCAAAGGTTGAAGTTCCGACCATCGATGGCCGCGCGATGCTCAAGATTCCGCCGGGAACCCAGTCTGGCCAGAAGCTTCGGCTGCGCGAGAAGGGCGTTCCATCGGCCACCAAGGAGGGCACACGCGGAGATGAGATCGTCGAAATCAAGGCCGCTGTCCCCATGCCTCGCGACGAGCGTTCGAAGGAAATTCTGCGCGAACTGGCAAAGCTGAATCCCGAAGATCCGCGCGCGGAACTCTGGAAGAACGTCTAAGGCAATCATCAACCACAGAGGACACGAAGGTTCACAAAGGGGAACACGAATTGTGTCCTTTGTGGTTGACGCCTTTTGCCGGCGCATTGTTACCTCCGTCGCAGCCCCTCCGAGAAAAAATTTCTCTAGTTCTGATCATTTTTTTTCCACAAGGCATCTAATTTGCCGTATTCTCACGACTGCGAACTAACTTCAGCGCAGCTTCCGGAATCTTAGTGCACCGGGAGGCCCAGAGCGAATGTAGGCGCGACGGGGTGGCTGAGAGTGATTCGCCCAAGGGAGGGAGCCATCGAAATTGGCAACAGCTAGCGCACCAAGTCAACCAATCCAGCCACCCGTAATCGTCCCCCGCCGGAAAAAATCCGTTCGACTCACTTTGTGGCCACTCGTCGCCGCCACCTTCTTCATGGTGTCGGGCGGAACCTATGGCACAGAGGACATCGTGCGCGGAGCCGGCTACGGAAAGGCCATCCTCATCCTGCTGCTGACTCCGATTCTCTGGAGCCTGCCTACTGCCTTCATGATTGGCGAGCTCTCGAGTGCCCTACCTTACGAAGGCGGCTATTACGCCTGGGTGCGCCGCGCCATGGGCAACTTCTGGGGATTCCAGGAAGCATGGCTCTCGCTGGTTGCGTCGATTTTCGACATGGCGATCTATCCGACTTTGTTCGTGCTCTATCTCACGCGGTTGTTCCCCTGGTTCGCCGAGGGATATCGCGGATGGATGGTCGGGCTTGCGGTCGTCGTCGTCTGCGCGCTGTTAAATGTTGCCGGTGTTCGTGTGGTTTCGACCACCTCCCTTTGGCTTCTGATCGTTCTGTCGGCTCCGTTCATTCTGATCGTGGCTATTGCGCCCTTCAAGATTGGAGCGCTGGCTCACGCTGTCACCAAGCCGACTACGTCTTCTGTCGATATTCTTACCGGACTGCTCATCTGCATGTGGAATTACATGGGGTGGGACAACGCCTCGACCATCGCGACCGAAGTCGAGCGTCCACAGCGGACTTATCCTCGTGCCATGCTGGCCGCAGTCGTAATCGTGGCCTTGAGCTACATCGTCCCGGTGGCCGCCATGTGGATGACTGGGCTTTCCTCGAGCGCATGGGAGACTGGATTCTGGGCGGATATTGCCGGGCTGCTCGGCGGTCCGCTGTTGCGCGTCGGGCTGGCGCTTGGTGGGATGATCAGCGGCTTCGGAATGTTCAATGCACTGGTCATGAGTTATTCGCGTTTGCCACTGGCGATGGCTCAGGACGGCATGTTGCCTCGCATCTTTGGCAAACTGCATCCTCGTTCGCGGGCGCCGTGGGTAGCAATTGTGGTCTGCGCCATCGGCTGGGCCTTGTGCCTCGGTTTGGGATTCGAGCGCCTGGTGACCATCGACATTCTCCTTTACGGTGCCAGCTTATCGCTGGAGTTTATTGCGCTCATCGTGCTGCGCGTTCGCGAGCCCGAACTGCATCGTCCGTTCCGGGTTCCCGGCGGGATGTTCGGAGCCGTAGCGGTCGGGATCGCACCCATGCTTTTGCTTGGATTCTCCATCGTACGTAGCGAGACCGAGCAGGTCCTGGGGATGAGTTCTTTCACTTTCGGAATGTTGCTTATCGCCGCGGGCGTACTGGCCTACCTTCTGAATCACGCGCTGAAGCCCGAGGGATGGGCTCCGGCTCCTCAGGAAAAGCCGGAAGCAGTCGCCTGAGAAACCGGGCCACGGATTACACGGCTGTGCACGGAACACAATAATCCGCGGAATCCGTGGCCTCTTGCCTTTGTTGTAGACTTTGAGCAATGACCAAGCGGAAATCCAAGGGCGCCTACATGATTTCGGCTGTGGCTGAGATGTATGGTATCCATCCCCAGACCCTGCGGCTGTACGAGCGGGAAGGGTTGCTGAAACCGTCGCGTACCGAGGGTAACACGCGCCTTTATACGGATGAGGATTTGCAGCGGCTGGAATTCATCCTGTCGCTGGCGCGCGACTTGGGGGTAAACATCAGCGGCATGGCGATCATTCTGCAGATGCGCGAGCGCATGGAAGAAATGCAGCGTCAGATTCAGGATTTTGTGAAGTACATCCAGGAAGAAGTGCTGGCGCGGGCCAGCGCCGCCGCCGACCCTTCGCGTGGCGCCATCGTTCCTGTGCGACGGGCTATTGTGGCTACGCCTCAGCAACCTGCTCGTAAGAAGTAAGACGGTTCGTAGATAGGGTAGGGATCCCTTACTTCGTTCGGGAGACAGTGACAGTTCGGGATGGCAGACGACAGTTCGGGATCAGGATCGTAGGGAGAGCCACTCGACTGTTGCCGTTGTAGCTCTCCGCAACTCGCGACTGGAAACTCCTACGCAGCCTTTTCGTGTTTTCTTCCGAAACCCATCCCTACTTTCACTCGTGGATCGATGGCGTACTGGTAGATCGGCGAACCGGCGGTAGGATTGGTGCAGATTGAAGCCCCGGCGTTGAAACTGTAAGTGTTGTCCGATCCATGGATCGTTCCCAGGCAGTATGTCCAAGCTCCATCGGAGGCCGGAGTCGACCAGTATGGCTGCTGCTGCTGAGGGTTGGCGAAGGCCAACTGCAGACTATCCACCACGCTTCGCGGCAAACCGTTGACCATCAGGGGAGACTGCACGCCAGCACTCGACGGTTCCGAAGTCGACCCCTGACCAAAGACTGCATTCAACATCAGGTTGTACCCTGTCGAGGTCGGGGAATCCGCCTGGAACACGCGAACCAGGACGTTGTAGCCTTGATTCGCATATACCTGCAATGCACTTGAGGCTTCCTGCAGAAAAGTCCAATCGGTTTGAGTCAGCGGCGACATGATCTGATAGAAACTGTCCTGCAACGGAGGGAGCAGAGCGCCTCCTGAGAGCCATACAGCGGATCGAAGCAACGGGTTGGTATTAGAATTGTCCGGCTGAAAGTTTCCAGCACTCTTTGCAGCGAGGGAAAAACCCAAATTGAGAAGGTAATTCATAGTCATCTCCTTTATTTGCAAAAGTTCTTATTTGCAGGGTCCTCGAGTTGCGGGTCGAGTCTTATCCTCGATAAGTGAAAAGTCAAGGAAAATCACCCTGCCCGCGTCTACGGGGAAGGCTTGGCTGGCACAGCACTCAGGATTTTCAGGTGGTAACGGGGATCGGCGCGAAGCGAGACAAATTCCGGTTCGTTCTTGATGTCGTTCAGATCCTGCCCAGCCTTGACGGCGACCAGAAGTGCGTCGAGCGCCTGATCGCGCTTCCCGCAAAGCTCGTACACGAGGGCAAAGGTGTACAGATCAGCCGGGTTGGTGTCGTGGACGCCTTCGAGAGCCTTCATTTCTTTGAGAGCTTTGTCTTTGTCGCCACTCTTGGCCAGATACATCGCCAAGTCTGCTCGCAGCTCGGGCTGATTCGGATTCTTGGCAATTTCTTCCGTTACCAACTGGATGGCGTTCTGATAGGCCGGCTTGGCCTTGTCTTTCTTGTCGCTCGACCACCGGTAGGCATCACCGAGGTTGCCCCAGCTGTCGTAATTATTCGCCCCCAGATCCACCGACTTCTCAAATGCGGGTACAGCCTGGTCGTATTTGCCCTGGTAGAACAGGATGGTTCCTAGGTTGGTATACACATCAGCGGCGGGCTTGATTTCGAGCGCATGCTGAAGCGCCGCGACCGCATCGTCGTCGCGACCCATGGAGTGGTAAACCGCACCCAGATTTCGCAGTGCCGGTACGTTGTCAGGCTCGAGCTTGAGAGCCATTTCCCAGGCTGCGGCCGCTTCCTTGAACCGGCCAGCTTGATAGGCGTTGAGACCGGTGGCGAGATAGGTCTTCCAGTCCTTGGGATCCAGCTGGAGTGCGCGCTGTAATTCCGCAGAGGCCTGATCGACCTTGCCGATCTTGTCATAAAGCAGGCCAAGATCACGATGAGGGATTGCGCTCTTAGGATCGAGATCAGCGGCGGTGCGAAACTGCTTTTCTGCCTCGGTCGAATCGCCGTCGCTCATCTTGGTCATACCCAGCGATACATGGCCGGCAGCGAGATAATTATCAAGACTAACGGCCTTGTTTGCGTATTCAGAGGCGAGCTTCATCCATTGGGGATCGGGGTTGGAAGTGTTCTTGTGGTCATAAGCTTCGCTCAGAGCGGCGTAGCTAGCCGCGGACTGGGGATCGAGTTGGACGGCTCGGTCCAGGAGCTTGATCGCACGATCGACATTGCCATCGCGATCAGAGTGATCCAAGTCTTCTCGGCCGTGTCGGTACAGGGCGTAGGCATTGTCCTCCATTGGCACTTCTTGCATTCCGGCCGGTTGAGCCATCTTCGGCTTTCTTAGCCAGCGCCAGCCCCCGATCACCGCCAAAACTAGCAGCGCGAGGAAGCCGGCGGCCATCCAAATTTGCAGTTTCGAAAAGCGCCTCTGCCAGGAAATCGGTGCTCGAGCCATATCGATCGTCGCGTCACTGGGATGCCAAGTCAGCGGCCCATCCACCAAACCCACAGCGCCTCGGCGCAACTCGCTGCCGACTTCGGCCATGGTCTGAATGCGCTTCTCAGTTTTTTTCTCCAGCATGCGCGAAATCAAAGCCACCAGAGGCTTGGGAACATCGGGCCGCATTTGGGTCAGATCTCGCGGAGGGCTGAAGTGAAGGTTGTGCAGCAGCGCGATCGAGTTCGGTCCGATGAAAGGCAAATGGCCGCTGAACATTTCGAACATCACGATCGCGAACGAAAAAATATCGGAGCGCGCATCCACCGGCTCCCCGCGCGCCTGCTCCGGCGACATATACGCCACAGTCCCGGTCACCGCCCCTGGTAGAGTCAGGGTGAACTGATTCGTCCTTTCCGCATCATTCTCGCCGTCCGAAGTGGCCATATTGGGATTGAACTTGGCCAGACCGAAATCGAGCACCTTGACCAGGCCGTCCTCGGTGACCATGATGTTTCCCGGCTTCAGATCGCGGTGAACAATGCCGGCGGCGTGCGCCTTGGTAAGCGCGTCCGCGATCTGAATGCAATACCGGATCGCTTCGCTCAATTCGAGCTTGCGATTCTTCAGCACCGACGAAAGCGTCAGCCCGCGCACGTACTCCATCACGATGAAGTCGGTGTTGTCCTCGGAGTTGACCTCGTAAATCGTGATGATGTTGGGATGATTCAGTGCTGAAGCCGCCATGGCCTCGCGCTGGAAGCGCCGCCTGGCAGTCTGCGTGAGAGGCCGATCGGTGGGAAGAACTTTGATGGCGACGTCGCGGTCAAGCCGGGTGTCATGCGCGCGGTAGACCACGCCCATCCCACCTGCCCCAAGATCCGCGAGAACGTCGTAATGCGAGAGCCTTCGGCCAATCACGGCTTTGTCCCTCGATCATACGCCAAGCAAGATTTTACACTCAAGCGGCCGCGGTGAAACAAACGGGTCATCTCGCGTGAAGACTGCTTCGCCCGGTTCGCGTGTTAATGTCGAGTCTGGTGAGAACCGGAGCTCGCATGTCGACTGCATCAGCAATACTCCGCCAGATGTGTCCGAGATGTCGCTCCGCCAGAATCTTCCGCAAGTCGATCGTCACTGGGTTTCCCCGCATGCACGAGCGTTGTCCAAGTTGCGGCTTGAAGTTTGAACGCGAACAAGGCTATTTTCTTGGAGCAATGTACATCAGCTACGGCCTGGCTTTGATCACGATTGTTGCGTTCGCGCTTCTGCTGTGGGCCCTCACTGCATGGTCACTGCAGAAAATAACTTTGGGGGCAATTCTGCTGTTCCTGCCGCTCGCGCCCGCGCTCACCCTTTTTTCCCGCGTTCTCTGGATTTATCTGGATCGGGCGATTGACCCGGAATAGGGTTCGCCAAACATGGGACTGGAGCAACACACGGTGCGATCAACCGGACTTTTACGGTTCGTAAACTGAACTGCCCAATCCGGCTTTGCGCGCGGATTCCTGCATATCCTCTAGCTGCTTCTTTTGTTGGTCCAGCTGTTTTTGCATTCGTTCTACTTCGTCCTGCTTGCGAATCTGCCCTTCGTTGTACTGAACGCAGTTCGCTACGCAATTCGGCCCCGCAAAATGAATCGAGGAATTCAGTTTGTCGATTTGTGACTGTAAGGTCGCGATCGAATTCCTTTGCGTTTCAATTTTCGCCTTCCACTGCTCGGCGGCGTGAATGTCGTTCGAAGCAGGCGCTGCGGGCGCTACGTCGTGTTCGTCAGTGCTGACGGAAGTGCTTGATTCCGGCTCGGTGCGCGCAGGAAGGTCCTCGTTCGTGAGTACCTTGCGTTCGGTGTGCGCGTCCTTTGCCTGCTTCTGGCGCTGCTCGCGCGCCACATTCCCGAGCGATTGGCCGTAACTGCCTGCCAAGGAGAACAGGACCACCCCGAATAAACCAACGACTTTGACCGGCATACGCATAGAAGACTCCCTGATGCGAGCTCCGCTCTTGGATTGCTCTCACATGCTATCGCCGCAAGCCCGCGGTGACGAAGTTACTGTCGTACCGACACCTATGATGGTCCGGCTGCCTGGGGAGAATCCTGTGAAATTCCGCACTCCGTCCTACTTCACCGAGTGGTACCATCCTTCCGATCACCATGAAACATCCACAATTCTTCCCTGCCCTGACCACCATCTTCCTAGTCTGCACTCTCATCTCGGGCGCTCAGACAGAATCCCCCCACCCCATCGTGCTGCATGCGGCGCGTCTGCTTGACATCGAAAACGGACGCATCTTGAAACCCGGCGAAGTGCTGGTGCAGGGCGAGCGGATTGAAGAAGTGGGCACAAAGGTGGCCCATCCTGCTGGGGCTGAGATCATCGATCTGGGTGACAGTACCCTCCTACCCGGATTGATCGATGCCCACGTACACCTATTTCTGCACCCCGGCGCCGAGGACTTGCAGACCGTCGAGGAGTCCGTGCCACAAAGGACCATCCTTGCCGTTCTCGCGGCTCGGGCGGACCTCATGGCAGGGTTCACCGCGGAGCGTGACATGGGCACTGAGGGCGCGGGCTCCGCTGACACGGCAGTGCGCAATGCAATCGATCAGGGCCTGGTTCCAGGACCTCGTCTGCGCATCAGTGGGAATGCCGTCGACATTCTTGGCGGGCATGAGGATGCCAATCACTTCAACCCCGCGCAACACGTGATGTCGAACGCGACTTACGCAAACAACGCGGCCGAGCTCGTGACCGTGATTCGCGAGGAGTTGAAGGAGGGCGCCGATTTCATCAAGATCTATGAGACCGGACCCGACGTGGTTCGCGATGGCCGCTTCTCCACCATTTTCCAATACACCGAGGCCGAACTCAAAACCGCTGTAGATGAAGCCGCGCGTTCCGGCAAGCGCGTTGCGGTTCATGCCACGGGCGAACCGGGCACACTTTATGCAGCGCAGGCCGGCGTCGTTTCCATTGACCACGCAAATCAGCTCGGCGACGAGACCATGCGGCTCATGCGCGAAAAACAAATCTTCGCTGTGCCCACATTCACCATCTTCGAATACTTCTCCGAACACTCCGACTCACCCGAACAGAGAGCGCACGATCGCCAGATGCTCGACTTGCACGGAATCGAGTTTCACAAGCAGCTTGCGGCAGGCGTGCCCATGGCCGTTGGATCGGACGTCGGACCGTTTCCCCACGGCACGCAAGCTCGCGAGTTCGAACTGATGGTGAAATATGGCATGACCCCGCTAGCCGCTCTACAAGCCGATCTGCTGAACGGAGCCAAGTTGCTCGGCTGGCAAGGACAGATCGGCGAGCTGAAGCCCGGCTATTTCGCGGACGTAATCGCTGTCCCCGGAGACCCGTCGCAAGACATCACCGTGCTGGGAAAAACAAGTTTCGTCATGAAGGGCGGCGTGGTGTATCGCAAATGACCAGAGGGAGACGGGTGAGCAAGGGTTTCGCGATCTCGCGGCCCGGCGAAAGTAACTTGGAAATTCGACTCTCCTTCTTGTACGCTCCCCACCAGAGCATCTCCGAATGAGCGCCGAACGCCAACTTCGTGCCGTGCAGATAACCTGCATCCTTTTCGTTCTTGCGTCTTTCAGGGTCAGCCTAATGGTGCAAGGGAGAACTCACGGGAGTACTTTGATTCAAGGCATTGTGATTAGTTTGGCGCTCTCGTGTGCCGTACAAGGGTTTACATTCCAGCGCCGGATAGTCAAAGGCCCCGGTCCGTCTCGACGACCATCCAGATTATCAACACCGTTTACCCGGTGGAGGGCGGGAAATCTTGTGCGGCTCGGATTCGCAACCGCAGTGGCTGAATGGGCATTAGTCCTCAGCGAAAACGGGGGTCGCGCATTGCCGGTCAATGCATTGTTTCTCATCGGAGCGCTTCTTCTGCTGTCTTGGAGTCCCGGAGTAAGGCCGGACGCAAAAGAAACGCAACGCGCAAGCTGACCCAATGTTCTGGCCTACTCCGAACGCCCCAGCACCTGCCGCAAAATCAGCGTCTCAATCTCCCGGCGCGATTGCCGGATCTCCTGAATCTCATAACGCCAGCGCTTGATCTCCAAATCTTTTTGCTGGAGATAGGCCTCATGTCTCTTCAGGAAAAGCGCCAGTATCTCGTCCTCTCGCGAGAGCATCCCCGCATGCGCGGCAGCAGGATTAACACCGGCTCTCGCCTCGAGCGACTCCGCTAAGCCATGCGGCTGGGCAGCGATGTCCATATCTTTACCGTCGCTCGGCAGCAGTCCCACAAATTCCAATCCGAAACAATAGCCATTGCGATCACGCACCGACGCGGCGACCCGAAGGCGATGGGAAGTTTGAAACTCCACTTCCATCAGATCACCTGGCTGCAGCGGCACGCCTCCATAGAGCGCCATTCCGCCCTGGCTGATCTCGGTGGTCAACCCGGGCACAATAATTTCCGAAGTGTCGTTGGGAGTAATGATGCGGACAGGCAGCTTCACCTGGTGTCGCGGCCAACGTCGAGTGTTTGGGGGAGCCATCGCTATTTCAGTATTTGCACCTGGAAGAGATAGAACGCGCAGCCCAAACCGAGAATTCCCAGGGCAACCGCTCCCGCGGCAACTTTGAAGAGCCGTCCCCGCGGCCGATTCTCAGAACTCGACGCGGCCCTGAGCTTGTCCATCCATTTTTGTTCAGCCGCATCCGCATTCGCGCTGTTCAGATTCAACGATGACTGAATGGCCGCTCCCAATCGGCGGCGATCGTCCACCGGAAGCGAAACAAAGCGAAATGGCTGTTGTGTGCTGGTGAGCGGGCTCAACATTTCGGCCGCACCCAGTACGGTTCCGGCGTGAGTCAGGAACATCACCTTCACCTGCGAGCCCTGATCGATCGGGCTAGGCAGGGAAAGCAGTCCGCCATTTACGGAAAGGACCTGCAGTTTGCCGGAAGCGCGTTGACCATCCTGAAATCGAAGGACTGCGGGCGTGAAGTCTGCGAGATTGATTCGCGGCGCGCGCAGCGGAGCGTGCAGTTGGGAGAGGCCGTCCATATTCCATGCCAGTATGGAGCGCACCCGGCACCAACGGGAGATTACGAAAGGAGTTGTACGAATTCCATCTTCCGAATTCGGTCTTATTCGCCTGCTTTCGTAATGTGCGCAATCTCTCGACGCATGGCATAGTGGAACTCGTAATGGCCGACTTCCCCCACACCAGACGAAAAATCCGTGCCCCTCGCGTCAATCTGTGGGGAACTGTTTCCGCGACAATTCAACTGGAAAATGGCCGCCAACTGTGGGCCAAAATGCTCCGGCTTTCGACCACCGGAGGCTTGCTTGAACTTCCCAATTGCCTCGATGAGGGCGTATCCGTAAACCTGACCATGCACCTCGGCTCCAGCGCGGTACGCGGGAAGGCCGCGATGTTGTTCCCCATGTGCGCCACGCAAGGCTATCTGCAGCCTTTCCGCTTCACCGACATGCGCGACCAGGAACGTTTCGCACTTCAGGCTGAAATCCGGGAATTGCTGCGGCAGACCAGGCTGCTGTCAACGGGACGCCGCCCCACCGGCCTGATTCGACCCCGATTCCTGCCGAAGTCCCTCTGAGTCAGCCAGGCTTCCCGACCCTCCCGCAACCCGCTCCATGGGACTATAAAGGAAGATGAAACGAGTCCGCAGCAGTCGACTCGATTTCCCCAGTGCGAGTTGCCGGGACCCCGCAACTCAGGTTCCGCAACCCAGGAGACAGAAACGATGCCTTCCTCACCCACCAGAAAACACGCGGGCCCTGGACCAGCCACGGACCAACCCCCAGTCCCCGAGCCTACGTTTGCGGAGCGTACGCGTACCCTGATGTACCTGGGCCGCATTGGCAGCCTCTCGACTCTATCGCGGAAACAGCCGGGGTTCCCGTTCGGATCCGTCATGCCCTACGGGTTGGACGATCAAGGCCGCCCCATCTTCCTTATCAGCAGCATGGCCATGCACACCCAGAACCTGCAAGCCGACCCTCGCGCCAGCTTGCTCGTTACTCAAGATGCCGCTGACGGTGATCCGCTCGGAGCATCCCGCGTGACTTTAGTAGGAAACGTTCAGCGAATACCGGAGCCGGAGGTCGCTGAAGCTCGTGCTCTCTATCTGGCACGCTATGCCAACAGTAAGTACTGGGTGGACTTTGAAGACTTTTCTTTTTACCGCATGGAAGTGGTGGATGTTTACTATGTGGGCGGGTTCGGAGTCATGGGTTGGGTATCTGCCTCCGAATATAGCCATAGTCAACCCGATCCTCTGTCTGACTCCATGGCCGAAATCATCGAGCACATGAATGCCGACCACAAAGATGCGCTCGTCCTGCTTGCACGAGAATTTGCTCGCATTGAGTCGCAGGAAGCGACCATGACCGCCGTCGACCGCCTCGGCTTTCATGCGCGACTGAAAACCGAAGAGGGTATGCGCGGTACTCGGATTCCCTTCTTACGGGAAGTGCGCAGCTCGGGCGAGGCGCGGACAGTCCTGGTCGAAATGGTGCAGGAGGCTCGCTCGCAGTCCAAATGAAGGATCGGGGGCGAGCGAACTCGCCCCCCTAAATGCGCTTAAGCTGCGGATCTTTTGGATCCGCCGGCCTGCGCAGCCGCCGTTGCCTGCCCTGCAGGCTTACCCGTGAGCGCAGCCAGCAACTGGGCCCCATCCGGACTGCCAAGTCCAGTGCACGCATCCCATCCTGGACCTGCGCTAAAGGAGCCGTTGTTGCCTTGAGTAACGTCGTGAAATCCCGACGCTTCGACCGCCTGCGTGTAGATCAAGGGGTTGAGGTACCCGATTGGTTTTCCCGTCTGCTGATTGATGAGCGCCACCAGCGCCGCCCACAAGGGCGCAACCGCGCTGGTGCCGCCGAACACAGCACTCTCTCCATCGACCAGAACGTTATATCCGGTATTTGGGTCGGCGTCGCCGGAGACATCCGGCACGCCTCGCCCGCCACCGGTAATGCCGAATGCGCTCTGCCAGGTTGGAAGCGGGAACACGCCGCTAAATCCGCCGCCACCGGCTCCTCCATTGGGCTGGTTGTTCCAGACCGTTTCGTTGACGATTTGATCGTTCGAAGCTTGCAGTGTGGTGCCACCACAGCCCAGTACGAACGAATCGGAAGCCGGAAAATCCACGTGGTTGTTGCCGTCATTCACGCCATCGGACGAGCCATTGTCACCCGAAGCCACGCAGACAGTTACGCCCATGGCCGCAGCCGCCTGGAAAGCTTCGTCATAGTTCGTGAGCGACTGCGCGGTCCATTGCGACTCGGCCGAGCCCCAGCTGATCGAAATGACCGACGGTTGATTGGTGCTGTCGTGGGCTGCCGTGGTGATCGCGTCCAGAAAACCTTGATCGGTGTTCGGGGCAAAATAGACAACGATCTTCGCCGCCGGTGCAATCGCGCCCGCCACTTCAATGTCGAGCATCACTTCACCATCAGCGCTGTCCGGAGTGCTTGGGCTGTTGCTGCCTCCATCGACAGACACCGAGATGACTTGCGGCACATTGATATTGAGCGAGCCAAAATAGTTGCTCAGGTCATCCAGCTGAAACCCTCCACCCAACTCAATGATCCCGATGCATTGGCCTGTTCCGTCTCCCTGCGGGTAGTCATAGATTTTCGCCACTTCGTTGGGATCGTGCGAGGCCGTTGCGGCGTGACTCTTGATTCCCGGAGACTGGGGCAACCGTCTGAAATGCGGTTCCGCCTGAGGCCGGTTGTCGAGACCAAATACTCCTTTGACAATGTCCGCATACTCCGCGGGCACACTGATGGGCCCCGTACGGCCGCGGAAATTTCCCTTCGGGTGGCTGTACTCTTTCAGTTCCACGTTGAAGGCTTTTTGCAGGTTGCTTACGGTTCCTGACAGGATTACGGTCCGGCGCGAGAGCTCTGTGCCGGTCTCGTGAACCTTGAGGTTGAATTCCTGAGCAAACTTCTTGATCTTTTCGAGATCGGCGGGATCGGCGCCGTAGGTATTCTCAAAATCGGTGCGTGACATGTGCTTGAAACCGGGCTTTTCCAGTTCACTCCTTAACTGTTTATGCTTGGCCTCGGATTTCGAGCGCAGTCGTAGTGAGACTTCAACGACCTGGTCGGGATGGGCATTGTGAATCAGGCGCGCACCACGGACGGGCTTACGTTCACTGCCAGTAACGACGCTATATTTTCCTGTGGAAGTCACAACTGCTCCTTCGTTCGGGGGAAACAGACCGGCTGGGAATAGATCGCGACAGGAGTCGCACAGGCGAGGGAAGTCCGGGGGTCGTCCCGCCGTTCACAGAGTCCCGAATCGAGCCGAGAATATCAGAAAAATAAAATTTATCAATACCAATTTTGACGGAATGATTCGGAAGAAGTGTGTTCGTGTTCCACTATGGAACCGCGCGTTGTCGCTCCACCATAGTCATGCTGATCAGTGTGACGCTGTTTACGGTCTCCAGGGCAGGCGCGCGTTGGGCCGCGTTCCTCTGGCTCTTTGCCCTTTGGGATATCGCCTACTACGCCGGGCTCTGGGCCACCGTGCGATGGCCCGCTTCCCTCAGTGGTCTCAAACGGCCAACCTGCCGGTTCTGGTTACCGATAACGCTACACCACAGTCATCTTGTCCAGCTTGCGAACCTGCTTCACTCTAAGACTGTGGAGAACTCCGCTAAATCGAGCCCACCGATCAAATGACTGAAATCAAGACCTCTGCACCCGGAGCGGACTGGACCAAGCTTCTCACCGACCCGGAAATTGTGAGTCATCTCGGCGAGCTCCTGCAGGCTTATCGGGATGCCGAGGCCGGTCAACGCGATCGGGTGTTGCTTGAGACCATGCGCAAGATCAAGAGCAGAGGTCCAAGGATACAGTCCACGACGTCAGCTTCTCCCAAACCTTCACCAGAGCCCCCAGTCGCGATCACGCCAGCGGCGACGCCACCGTTTGAACCGGATATTTTCACTCCCTGCTGGGGCCAGGATCGGCGGCGCTATCCGCGGATGAAATGTTTTGTCGCAGTCGAGTTGCGCATCGATGGGTCGCCCACGCCAGTTTGGGGCAATCTGTCGAACACCAGTTTGGGCGGAGGCTTCGTAGAGACAGCGACTCCAGTCAAAACCGGAGTCAAGCTGGAAATCGGACTCTGGGTGGCTAACGGGAAAATCTGGGTGAAGGGTTTGATCCTCAACGGAATCGTGACCCGGAGCAATCCCACTTTTGGAGTTCGCCTTAAGTTCGACAACCTTGAACCCGCCGAACGCGAGACGCTCAAGCAATTCTTGAAGTTCGTAGAAAGCATCACCAAGAGCTATCAGAGCCAACAGGGCTACCTCGCACAAATGAAGCGCTAACGTCCTGAATCAGAAATCCATCCTGAACCTTTTTCCCGCCCATTTCATCCTAGTGATTAAGGATGAAAATCGCGATAACAAATCTCCGATCAAACAGGTTGGTGCTTTGCCGCTTTGATGATCCGCGCGCGCCTCTCGAAAGCTTGATAAACTGCCTAATGTGGGGCATATCCTCCGTTCTCACCTCCTGAGAATCGGAGCACCGACTGTAAGGTTCTGATCACTTCGTCCGAAGGGAGAATCTCTGTGGTAGCGAGCGAGCAACTTCTGACTGGCAAGCAACTGGAAACCCTGAGCATCAATACAATCCGCACTTTGGCGATCGACGCTGTGCAAAAGGCAAACTCCGGTCATCCCGGCGCACCCATGGCGTTGGCGCCCGTGGCCTATTGCCTCTGGCAACAATTCCTTCGCTTTGATCCCGAAAATCCCACCTGGCCCAATCGCGACCGCTTCGTGCTCTCCAATGGCCACGCCTCCATGTTGCTGTACGCGATGCTCTATTTGTCCCAGGTTCGCGGAGTGAATCCGGAGTACGAGACGACCGGAGAATTCGCTGTCACCTTGGACGACATAAAGAACTTTCGTCAGATTGATAGCAAGACTCCTGGGCATCCCGAATACCGCCATACCGCTGGCATAGAAACCACGACTGGCCCTCTGGGCCAAGGCATCGGAAACACGGTGGGCATGGCGATTGCGGCCAACTGGCTCGCGGCGAACTTCAACCGGCCAGGCTTCGAGATTTTCAACTACAACGTCTACGCCTTCTGTGGCGATGGCGACCTCATGGAAGGAGTAGGCTCCGAGGCGGCGTCGCTGGCGGGCCACCTGAAGCTGCCCAATCTGTGCTGGATTTACGACAACAACCGCATCACGCTGGATGGGCCCGCTGACTGGTCATTCACGGAAGATGTGGGTGAGCGCTTCCAGGGTTACGGTTGGAACGTAGTTCACGTGACCGACGCCAATGACCTTGACGCGCTGGCCAAAGCCTACAACAACTTCCTACAGACCCGCGACCGCCCCACCCTCATCGTTGTAAACAGCCATATCGGATACGGATCGCCGCATAAGCACGATACCAACGAAGCCCATGGCGAGCCCTTGGGCGAGGAAGAAGTGCGCCTCACCAAGAAGAATTATGGTTGGCCAGAGGACGCGAAGTTTCTCGTTCCCGATGGCGTGCTCGAGAACTTCCGCCAGGGAATTGGAAAACGCGGACGCGACCTGCAGCAGAAATGGCAGACATCGTTCGCGGGATACGCCAAGAAGTTTCCCGAACTCGCGGACCAGATCAACCGCATGCAACGCCGCGAACTGCCCGATGGATGGGACAAGAACCTGCCCACCTTCCCGGCCGACCCGAAAGGCATGGCCACGCGCGACAGCGGCGGCAAAGTGCTGAACGTGCTTGCACAAAATATCCCATGGTTGATGGGCGGTTCGGCGGACCTGGCGACCTCTGACCGCACGCGACTGAAATTTGAAGGCGCCGGAGATTTTCAACCCGGAAGTTATGCCAGCCGCAATCTGCACTTCGGAGTTCGTGAACACGCCATGGCCGCATCGATTAACGGTATGGCGGTCTCGAAGCTTCGTCCTTACTGCGGCACGTTCTTTAACTTCACGGATTACATGAAGCCCGCCGTCCGTCTGGCCGCGCTCATGCAAATCCCCTCCATCTTTATCTATACGCACGATTCCATCGGATTGGGCGAGGACGGTCCTACTCACCAACCGATTGAGCAATTGGCGATGCTGCGCGCCGTTCCCGGCTTGGTGCTGCTCAGACCGGCGGACGCCAATGAAGTCGTGGAAGCCTGGAAAGTGATCATGCAGCTAAAACATGAACCGGCGGCGATAGTCCTGACTCGTCAAGCGTTGCCGACGTTTGACCGCTCGAAGTATGCTCCGGCCACTGGCGTCGCCAAAGGTGCGTACGTTTTGGCCGATGCGTCCGACGGCAAGCCGGAAGTCATTCTGATGGGAACGGGAAGCGAAGTATCTCTCTGCATGACCGCTTACGAACAGTTGACGTCAGCAGGAATCAAAGCTCGCGTAGTTAGCATGCCCTCGTGGGACATTTTCGAAAAGCAGGGCGAAGACTACAAGAAACAGGTTCTGCCGCCGGCAGTGAAAGCGCGAGTTTCGGTGGAGGCCGCGTCCACGTTCGGTTGGTCACAATACGTCGGACCGACCGGGAGAATGATTGGGATGCACAGCTTCGGCGCGTCGGCACCGATCAAAGACGTGATGAAGAAGTTTGGCTTCACGACGGAGAAAGTGATCGAGGCGGCGCGGCAAGCGATCGCGTCATCGAAATAGAGTTCGCGTGAAGGGAAGCGCTGTCACTGCGAGCCAGATCCTTCGGGCCCTGCGGCCCCTCAGGATGACGTCAAAACATAAGTGATCCTAAGGAGCACTCAGGTTTTGACGAAGTGCTTAGTTCTTGACGCATCACTTAGCTTTTGACGATCACTTAGCTTTTGACGTCATCCTGAGGGACCGCAGGTCCCGAAGGATCTAGCGTGGAGTGCGACAACTGTTGGCCGTGCGTTCAGAATTTTGAATCAGGAGGCATCAATGGCGACCGGAATCATCGAGACCGCAAAAGCAACCAATCCACTAAAAGATCTCCTCAAGTACGGCCAATCCGTATGGCTGGACTACATCCGCCGCGACCTGCTCACCAGCGGCGAACTCAAGCGCCTGATTGAAGAGGACGGCCTTCGCGGCATGACCTCGAATCCCGCCATCTTCGAAAAGGCGATCGCGGACAGCACGTTGTACAGCGACATCCTGCAGTCCTTGCGATCAAGAAGCGATCTCGATGCCAAAGGCCGCTATGAGATTCTCGCCATCCGCGACATTCAGGATGCCGCTGACTTTTTGCGTCCGGTGTATGACAGCTCGAAACGCCGCGACGGATACGTCAGCCTCGAAGTATCGCCACATCTCGCTCGCGATACCCAAGGCACTCTGGCCGAAGCGCGTCGGCTTTGGAAAACTGTTGGCCGTGAAAACGTGATGATCAAGGTTCCCGGCACCGCCGAAGGCATTCCCGCCTTCCAGCAGCTAATCAGCGAAGGCATCAACATTAATGTGACGTTGCTGTTCTCGCAGGAAGTTTATAAACGCGTAGCCGAAGCCTACATTGCAGGCCTTGAGCAACTGTCAGCCCGCGGAGGCGACGTCAGCAAAATCGCCAGTGTAGCCAGCTTCTTCATCAGCCGGATCGACAGCTCAGTAGACGCCATCGTCGGTGAGCACCTCAAGGCTTCCAAGGACCAGCGCGAGCAGCAACAATTGAAGAGCATCCTCGGCAAGGTTGCGATTGCCAATGGCAAGCAAACCTATGTCAGCTACCAGAAAATCTTCAGCGGCGATCGTTGGAAAGCCTTAGCTGCGAAGGGCGCACAAACGCAGCGTGTGCTCTGGGCCAGCACCAGCACCAAGAATCCCAACTATCGCGACGTGCTGTACGTGGAAGAACTGATCGGGCCGGATACCGTCAACACGATTCCACCAGCAACGCTGGATGCCTTCCGCGATCACGGTCGCCCGCGGCCCAGCTTGACCGAAGATGTTGAATCGGCCAATCGAACTATGGAGACCGTGGCCAGGCTCGGGATCTCGATGAAAGAAGTCACCGACAAGCTGACCGACGACGGGGTCCGCCTCTTCGCCGAGGCCTTCGACAAATTGCTGAAAGCCGTGGAAAAAAGCTCGAAGTAACATCCGAGCAGCATCGTGAAGTGCCGCACGGAAACAATTTGTGGCGCCGGAATCTTGCTGGCTGTCGCGAGGGCATCTTGTCCTCGCTTTTGAAAAGCGGCGCCGCTGGATTCGCCAGAACTAGAAAAACGATTTAATATTGGGGCGAAGCGCTATGAAGCCGGGAATGATCGAATTTACACTCTCGCGAAGCGACGGCCCATGCATCACAGATCCGGCGGACCTCCGGATCCATCCGGCGCACTCAGCTTTCAATTAGAGGGTAATGGCTATGGCTACGACAGAAGCGCTTCACGAAACACAGCAACACCGCCCAGGCAGGCCCGCCGATCCTTGCGTTATGGTGATCTTTGGAGCCGGCGGCGATTTAACTGGACGCAAGCTTATTCCAGCGCTTTATAACCTGGCCAAGGCCGAACTGCTCTCGCGCGAATTTGCCATCGTAGGTACATCGCATCGCAAGATGTCGAACGACGACTTCCGCCAAAAAGTCGCCGAAGACATAAAGCACTACGCAGGCGATGCTGACCAGGACATCGTCGAGTGGTTTCTCAAACGTTTGTACTACGTGGCCGGCGAGTTCAACGACAAAAACATTTATGTGCAGTTGAAGGATTTTCTAAAGAAGGTCGACCAGGATCACACTACGCACGGCAACTTTTTCTTCTACCTGGCGACTGCCCCGAACTTCTTTGGCCCGATCGTGGAACAGCTGGCAGCGGTTGGGCTAATGGAAGAAGACAATCAGCATTGGCGCCGGGTCATCATCGAAAAGCCTTTCGGGCACGACCTGGACTCGGCCAAGACGCTAAACCTCCAACTACTGAAGGTAGCCAAAGAAAAGCAGATCTATCGCATCGATCATTATCTCGGCAAGGAAACGGTCCAGAACATTTTAGCCTTTCGATTCGCCAATGGAATCTTCGAGCCCATCTGGAATCGCCGTTATATCGATCACATCCAGATCTCGGTCGCGGAAACTGTGGGAGTGGAGCAGCGCGGCAGCTATTACGATCAGGCCGGCGCATTGCGTGACATGGTGCCCAACCACATCATGCAACTGATCAGCCTGACTTCTATGGAGCCGCCCGTTTCGTTTCACGCCGACGCGGTGCGCGATGAGCAAGCCAAGATTCTTCACGCCATCCAACCAATCACTGCGGAAGAGGTACTTACCAGAACGGTGCGCGGCCAATATGGACCCGGAATCATCAAAGGTCAGCGTGAGCCTGGCTATCGTGAAGAAGGCGACGTTCCCCCTGACTCAAGAACTGAGACGTTTGTCGCCATGAAGCTGCTGATCGACAACTGGCGCTGGGCCGACGTTCCTTTTTATCTCCGCACCGGAAAGCGCTTGGCAGCACAGAATACGCACATCGTGATTCAGTTCCGCCGAGCCCCCTTCGTGCTCTTCCGTGACACTCCGGTCGAGAATCTGATGCCCAATCAATTGGTGCTGCACATTCAGCCGGAGGAAGGAATCTCGTTGCAATTCGCAGCCAAGGTTCCAGGACCGATTATGCGGCTGGGCGCGGTTGACATGAACTTCGAGTATGCCGATTATTTCGGAACTCAGCCTAGCACCGGCTATGAACGATTGCTGCACGATTGCATGATCGGCGACCAGACTCTGTTCCAGCGCGCGGACATGGTCGAGGCGGGCTGGTGTGTGGTAAGTCCTCTCTTGGATGTCTGGAAGGCGCTGCCTCCCCGCAATTTCCCCAACTACGCCTCCGGTACGTGGGGTCCGAAAGAGGCCGATGATTTGCTCGAGCGTGACGGCCGTCACTGGAGGAACTTCGAGAAATGATTCTGGCAGGCGACATCGGAGGAACGAATGCAAGGCTGGCCTTCTTCGATGTTGCGGACGGCCACTTCCGGGTGGTGTCTACGTCCGTGTTCCCTAGCCGCGAATACGCTGGCCTGGAACAGATCGTCTCCAAGTTCGTCGAGACTGCAAAACTGCATCCTGATGCCGCCTGCTTTGGCGTACCCGGCCCGGTTCGCAACGGGCGGGTTGAGACTTCCAATCTTCCCTGGGTCATTGAGTCCGCACGTCTCGCCGACGAGCTCGATTTGAAGAAGACCGTTCTCATCAATGATCTCGAAGCCAACGCGTGGGGCATTGCCGCTCTCGATCCGGAAGATGTGGTGTCGCTGAACCAGGTGAAAGGAAACCCCGAGGGCAACCAGGCCGTCATCTCCGCCGGCACCGGACTGGGCGAGGCCGGCATGTATTGGGATGGATCGCGATATCGCATCTTCGCCACCGAGGGTGGCCATGCTGACTTTGCGCCGCGCAACGAGCTAGAGGTGGAGTTGTTCCGCTACCTCTCCGGCCGCTACGGACACGTCAGTTATGAGCGCATCGTCTCCGGTCCTGGCCTGGTCAACGTGTTTCACTTCCTGCGCGACACCGGTCGCGGAAGCGAGCCCCAGTGGCTCACCGATGAACTGGTGCACGGCGACCCTGCGCCTGCAATCTCCAGGGCTGCGCTCGACGGTAAGTGCGGGTTGTGCGAACAAGCGGTGGATCTTTTCGTCTCGGTTTTTGGGGCGGAGACGGGAAACCTTGCTCTCAAGCTGATGGCCACCGGCGGAATTTACCTCGGCGGTGGCATTGCTCCCAAGATGCTGGCCAAATTGTCCGGGCCATTGTTCATGAATGCATTCGTCGGAAAAGGGCGCATGCAGCCTCTGCTCGAAGCCATGCCAGTCAAAGTCATCACCAATGACAAAGCCGCGTTGATGGGAGCCGCTCGTTGCGCCGTCGTCAACGGATCGGCCTGAAGTTCCTGCCGGCAGACTCCGCTCCCGATGCCGAGGAATAGGACGAGGATCAACTCTCTTCCGGCGCTCGAAGCGCACGAGATATAAGAAGACTTGCCCCACCGTTTTCCTCATGCTCTCACCTTCCACTTCCGATAAGATATCAGTACATAGGTTATCTGTAAGATAATCTCGATCTTTGATAACCGACCCAGTACGAGCCGATTCCAAAGTGGAACGCGGATTGTGGCGTTGCCGACATAAGTCCAATGCAACGGAACCAGGACATTGGCTCCAAGACAGCGGAGATGAGTGTAGTGATGAAGGTATATTAACGAGGCAGCGGCGGATTGTCGGCCTGCTTTTTCTTGCCCACAACCAGTAACGAACTTCCGAATGGCACACGTAGTCGGCTCAGGGTCATTTGCTCCAATCGGGATATCCTATAAAGAAACTCATTCCACCGACCTTTGCTTACTTTCGGTAGCGTCGTTTTCAGCCGGAAGGCTTGTTCCGCGAGCCCGAGACCCAGCTTGATGGGAAAAGTCCAGTGATATAAATACCGCTCTTCTTCGATATCCAGGCCAGCACCATCCGCCAGGTTACGGAATGACTTCTTCGTGTAGCGGGTCTGGTGATGATTCAACACATCATGATTCGTCCACAGCACCTTGAATGCGGGAACAGTCGCGACCAAGGTTCCATCCGGCTCCAGCAGTTCCACGGCGTGTCTCAACGCAGCGACAGGGCGCTCGAGATGCTCCAACACATCGAGCATCAGGATCAGCGAATACTGTTTGCCGGATGTGAAGTGCTCGTCGAAAGAGCAGATGTAAATACGATTGCGGTCAGCATTGTCGGCGCTGACCAGCTCAGCAGAAGGCTCAATGCCCTCGACCTCCCCAAACTCCTTCAGGCGGCCAAAGAACAGACCGTCTCCACATCCGATGTCAAGGATCGTGGTCCAACCGGCCGCGGGACGATATCGCCTGAGCGTCTCGACAATATACTCAGTGCGGGCGCGCCACCACCAGTGCGTCTCAAACAAATCGCGGTAACGATCGCCATAGTCTCGATCCAAGCCATTCTACCGTGGAGTTGATTTTCTATTGGTTACATCGGCCTTCTGAGCGCGGCCCTGCGCTTCGCCGCATTGTATCGCGTCGTGGGCAATTAGTTTGCGAACCACGTAGTGGGGACGGCCCTTTGCTTCTTCATAGATACGCCCCACATATTCACCAATAATTCCCAGAAAGAAGAGATTGATTCCGGAAAGAAAAGTGATAGCCAAGATCAAGGCCGTGAATCCCTGGGGCGTCTTCAGCCAGAACCTCGCATAAACCGAATAGAGCGAGAAACCTGACGAGATCACGATGGCGGCCGCACCCACAAGGGCGGCCGCTCGCAACGGAACAATCGAGAAGGCGAAGATCCCGTCCGAAGCAAGCTTCAAGAGCCGGAGGCGGCTGTACTTTGTTCTTCCGGCTTGGCGCGCGGGGCGTTCGATGGGCACTCCGATCTGACGGAAACCAACCCAGGTCCGGAGTCCGCGAAGATAACGGTGGTGTTCCGGCATGCCACGGATTTCATCCATGACTCTGCGCGATATCAAGCCGAAATCGCCCGCATCGAGCGGCAGCCTCGTCGAAGACAGAACCGCAAGCAACCGGTAAAACACCCAATAGCAGAATCGTAGCCAGAAGGATTCCTTGCGATTGACCCGGCGGCCGTACACCACGTCGTAGCCTTGGTGGTATTGCTCGAGCAGCGCAAACACGGCCTCGGGAGGGTCTTGCAGATCGCCGTCCATCAGGACGGCCACATCACCGGTGACGTGATCCAGAGCGGCGCCGAGCGCGGTCTGATGGCCGAAGTTGCGGGAAAGGCCCACGGCTTTGATGCGGGGGTCGAGGGAGGCCGCGTCCTCAAGCAATTGCCAGGTGCGATCGGTACTGCCATCGTCAGTCAATACCAGTTCGTGCGGACCGCCGGGAATCTGATCCATGACAGCCCGAGAGCGGCGAAGCAGTTCGGGCAGCACCAATTCTTCGTTGTAAACCGCGATGGCGAACGAGACGCGAGGCTCGGCTTTCATGGGCGGGCCGTCCCCTTGAAATAAATCATGTTCCACAAAGTCAGGCCCAGCCCGTTGAGGCGGTAAGGCTGGAATAGGACCGGCTTAAAGATGGTGGAAAAGATGTGCTGCCATTCAGGCAGAGGACGGGCGTACTTGCCGCGATCCCAGCGTGCGAGGAGGCGCGAAATCGAGGCATGGGGCGGCATGACCAGTTCGAGAATGTGGACATGACCATCTTCGGTGAGCAGAGTGTTGAGATGGAGCAGAATGTTCTCCACTTCACCGGTGTTGAAGTGATGCAGGAAACTGTTGACCAGGACGAAGTCAAAGCGGTCGCCAACCGGCGGGCGGTAGGTGCGGACATCGCAAGCGACAAACTCACGGCGGTAACGCTGACGGGCATCCTGAATGTAGTCTGGGTTGACGTCCACTCCCAGATACTCGGTTTGAGCGAAATACTTGGCGTTCGTGCCCGGTCCGCAGCCGACATCGAGGACTCTGCGGACGCGCCCCATCTGATTGTGAGCCAGGACGGGGGCGAACTTCTGGTCGGCAAAAGGCGCCTGCCAGAGCCTGTAAACAGGAGCTTGCTCGAGCAATCGTCCGGCTAGGTCGTTCATGGCGTCCTCGCGGTTCAAGTATACCCATCGCCCCGGTCCGCATGGACCAGCAGGGAGAGGAACGTCAGCGTTTGGTCAGTTCCATCTTCCAGCCCGGATTGATCGGAATCACTAATTTGGAACCGGAGGGAGCGGACTCAAAACGGTCAGCGTATTGCTGAAAATGGTAATCCCCAAAGGCAGCATAGCGCCAATCCTTGGAGATCCCGATGGGCAGCAGAAGCAATATAGCAATGGCGATGTAGCGCAACGTGCGGGCAGAATGGGAACTGGCGGCGATCCATAACAGCGACGCGAGGAATGCCAGCATTGGCAGGAAGTAGTAGCGGTTACAGGCGCCCGGTAGAAGAAACACTCCCCAGTCAAGCTGCTCCGGCAAACCGGCCTGAGGCCGAGCAATTCCGAGTCCGAGGACTGCGAAGGAAAATGCCAGGAACGCTCTCAGTTCGAGCGGCGCAGAAAAAAACGCATAGATCACTGCGGCCCCACCAATGAGCGCGGCTGCGACTGCGTAAGGAAAAAGACCCTGGGGAGTATAGGAGGCGGCAGTTTTCATTCCGAACAGGCCCGAAAAAAAAACCTGACCGCCTATGATGCCGAGAAAACGCTCGAGAGTAACGCCATTTGGCGGTTGCCGCGATTGAGAAAGAATAGTGGTGAGAGTCTCAACCAGCACACCGGGAAGAAGCGCGGCCAAGGACACCGCCGACCACCGGTTGCGACGTTTCCACCACAAGACCGCCGCGATGGGTAGAAGCAGAATACCCATGGGGCCGCTGAAGGAAGTCAGCACCATTACCGTGACATCAAAGATCTTCCATGCGATGTTGCTTGCCGGCTGAGCCAGCAAGAGCAGGCAAGCCGCCAGGGTCAGATGCCATTGACCGTTTGTTATATTGGCGTGAATCTCATAGGAATTGGGAAGAGCCAGGTACAGAAAGCTGCCCAACAGCCGCACTCCCAGCCCGATGTGGGAGAAGCGGGAGGACAGGAATATGTTCACGGGGAGGATCTGCACGACGATGGCGCACAGATTCATCACAAGTGGTGCGAGAGAGAATGGAACGAGCAACGCAAGCATGGCGACCAAACGGAGGAGGAGATGGACATAACCGCCATAGATAACGGGGAAAGAGCGGAGGCCCATTTCATAGGCAGCTCGATAAAACACCGCGCCGTCTTCGGCAAAAAATTGGGCGTTGAGGATGGCATCAGGGCGGCGGGACCAGACAATCAGGAATGAGAATAGGAACACAACGGCTTGCAGCCGGATGCCGCCGATGTGGTGCCGGGGCGCTTCGCGCGCCATGGTTTTTGAGCTCGAGACCCGTTTAAGCTTGCGAATCCTGGCCTTCATCTCGAGCATATGTGGGGACGCGGCCAGCGAGCACCGCTAAAGAAAAAAGGCCCGACGATTATATCGCATGGCCCCAGGGAGAGAAGAGAAAGGATCTGCGAGGTGGATATTGCGCTACTTTGAACTACGCACTGTGGGCGCATCTGAATCTTTAGGCCGCTCTCAATAACGCTGTGCAGTAGTCAGGCAATTCTTGCGTCAGAACTCTCCATCGGCATGAGCCGCCTTTTATCTGTTATTTTTCTGCGAAACCTCGCCCGGGTCGTCCAAGGTTCTAGTTTTGATTTCCGCCACCGTGCTTCTGGCGGCAGAGCTTGCAATACGTCGGCGGTTCCGTGTTATCCACTCGATGTTTCACCGGCCTCAGCGTGCGCAGGTAGGCGAACATCGCCTTCAGGTCGTCGTCGGTGAGATTCTTGAAGGCGTTGAATGGCATGATGGAGTTCAGCTTTCTCGCCTTCACGTAGCCCGTGCGCATGACCTCGATGAAAAGTGCTTCGTCGTAGTAGCTGATACCTGACGGATCAGGCGTGATGTTGGCGGTGGTGGCTTCTCCCCACGGACCACGCATCAGCCAACCGCCAGCGAACTCGAATCCGGCCACGGGTTGCCCTTGATTTTGGGGCGTGTGACAGTCCGCGCAGCCGCCTATCTTCACCAGGTATCGGCCGTACTTCACGCGATCGGCGGGATCGGGAGCGCTGACCGGCACGGTTACAGGCTCGGGCACACTGCGAATCAGATATTTCACCGGGAAGATGATTTCCGTCTTCGACAAATGATTGTGTACTGCGGGCAACGAGCGCAAATACACGACGATCGAGGCAAGGTCTTCGTCCGACATCTGGCGAAAGTCTTGGTAGGGCATCATGGGAAATAGCGCTCGACCGTCATGGCCGATGCCTTCGCGAATGGCTCGGGCCAGTTGATCGTCAGTCCATGTGCCCGCGCCTGCTTCCGGATCAGGCGAAAGGTTAGTTGCGACGACGTGTCCAGGCAGGTCGGCCATATTCATCCACCGTCCGCCGCCTTCGGTGCCTAGAATTAATGGCGCGCCGTGAGTATTCCAGTCGTGCTGCGAATGGCACTCCAAGCATCCGGTTAAACCCCCAGCAAGGTAACGCCCGCGCTCCAGCCGTTGCGGCGTGGCTTCGAATTTGCGCGAAGTCAGCGCTCGCGCCTTGGGCCCAATAAACGGACGCCAGCCGATAGTCAAGCTGATGACCGCAATCAAAAGAATGATGACTGCGATTCCAACGAAGAGAAGTATTTTGCCGAGCTTTCTCATTGTGCTCCCCGCTGCAGAGTTGAATTGCAGCGCGCCATTCTCGGATGTCTCTTGTAGGAACTGGACAGATCAAAACCGAAACGCTTTTCTTTGTGTACCTTTCTGTCCCCTGTGGTTAATGAAGTGCAACGGCCTGAACCACAAAGGACACAAAGGGAAAGAGCGCACACGCGGCCAAATGCAGGGGCAACTGGATCAGAGAATCCTCAGAGCCAACCTTAACGCTTCTTCTTCCCTTTCGGTTTCTTCTTCCCGCTGGCGGTCTTACCTGAGGGTTTCGCGACCTTCTTCGGCGACTTGTGCTTCTCGGCCTTCGGCGGATTGTGGACCTTCGCAACCTCGGCTTTCGCTGCGGGCGGTGGCGGCGGCGCAGCGGTTTCGCCCTTCCCCTTCTTCTTGCCTGGGGTCGGAGCAGGGACCGGTGCTGCCTGGGTCGCGGCCGCAGCCGCCTTCGCGGCCCGTCCACGCTTCGGCGGAGGCGGTGGTGGTGGCGGTGGCGGTGGCGCAAGCGGTTTCAGAAATTTCAGAATCTCGGTGCGCGAGTGCAGTTTCCCGTCCAGCAAGAGCATGAATACATCGTGAGCAATCTTGGGATACTCCGGCATTTGCGGAGTGATGCGCAGCTCCGTCATCTCAAGCAATGGCAGCTTTTGTTGCACCTGCCGCCACTTGCCGAAAAAGTTCTTGATCTTCTGCGCCACTGCTTGCTGCTTCGCGGTGACTTCGAGGAAAAGAACCATCTCCGGCCGCGCTTCCGACAGCAATTTCCACGTCCGCGAAGGCGTCGCGGCTTCTTTACCGGTCAAGCGCTTCGCCAAGTCCTTGGCGTTGTCTTCGAGATCCTTCCACGCCGCCACCAGATCCTTGCGCGGAATCAGCTTGCGCATGTCGGCAATATCTTTGTCACCGAGGCGCGCTGTCAGGAAATACAGCACGGCCGGCGAAGGATCCGTCGTGTATCCCAGCTGGTTCATCTGCTGCCGGGTTTTCATCAACTGGCCCAGCCCCGCGGTGTCCACCTTTGCCGTGGACCAGTGCGGATTGAGCACCTTTAGCAACTCTTCTTTTTCCAGCACGCGGACGATATGCAACGGGTCGTCCTCGTAGGCCAGCTGTTCGATCTCCTGCCCAATCGCCCGGTCGGTGATGTATTCGATGTAGTTATTTTCTTTGGCCGACTGAATCCGGGCCAGCGTGCGTTCCTCGATCGGCCAATGAAAGCGCGCCGCAAAACGGGCCGCACGAATCAGGCGCGATGGATCCTCCATGAACGAATAGTTATGCAGAATGCGGATCAGCTTGGCTTCAATATCCGCCGCCCCATTGAACGGATCCATCAGTAAACCGCGCGACCCTGGATTGAGCGACAGAGCCATGGCGTTGATGGTGAAGTCTCGCCTCCGCAGGTCTTCGATGATCGTGCCTGGAGCAATGATCGGAGGCTTCCCGGTCTTCTCGTAGCGCTCGGTCCGAGCTGTGCTGATCTCGGCGCGCACATTGCCGGGAAGCACAAGATACAAGGTCTTGAGATCGTCGTCCGCGGAGGCGACCACCGCCCCGGCGTGTTCGAGTTGCTTTTGCAGCTTGAGGGGATTGCCCTGAACCGTGAAGTCCAGATCGCGAATGGGGAACCCGCTGATGATGTCGCGAACCGCGCCACCAGTCAGGTAAATGTTCATGCCTGCATCGCGGGCAATATCCTGTACCAGCGTGACGCCCCGCTGCTGGTCGGGAGTCAGCCGGATTTCCATCGTGTAAATGTAATCAGCCATGCCTTATTCAGTTTTCAGAGTTACCAGGCTGCGATTCCCCGGGGTCGGCCGGAACAAGATTTCCACAGGGTCCAATCCCGCCTGCCCGGCGGCGTCCGGCACCTCTTACGTAAACTGCTCTGTAGACTAGACTTAGACGAGTTAAAATGGATGGCAGCAAACTACAGAAAATAACACAATGTTAACAATTTGGCTACTGTGAATGAGATGACTCACTATGTTCGAGGCAAAAGTATGAGAATCTGATTAAGCTCACCCGCGGAAAGCCTCCGCCTGAGCCACTTTGGCCAATCCCCATGCCTTCCACTCACAAAAAGGTGGTCGTCCGGAAAATGGATCGCGATTCCATTAACGGCTACGTTGCTCCCGCTAATTTTGTGCGCGAAGGCAAACTGGAATTGCTCAACACCGCGGGCAACGTGGTGACGATCGACTTGAAGGACATCAAGGTCGTCTACTTCGTTCGCGAATTCGGAGACGCCGACTCTCCCAGCCGCAAAACCTTCACCACGCGTCCGCGCACCGAGGGATTGTGGGTACGGCTTCGTTTCAAAGACAATGAAGTCTTGGAAGGCATGATGCCCAACGACCTCTCGTTAGACACCGCCGAGGGCTTCCTCATTAATCCGCCCGACTTGCGCTCGAACACGCAGCGCCTGTTTGTGCCGCGCACTGCGCTCGACTCTCTAACTGTGCTGGCCGTGATCGGAGCCACGCGGCGTCAACGTCGTGGCGTCCCCGCAGACGCGGGACAGGTACCGTTGTTCGGGGAGTGAGGCGATGCTGACAAGGTTGATGATCCGAGCTTACGCACGCCCCGAAGCAATCGCGTCCGCAGTAAAGTTCTTCCAGACCGCTGCGGTTTTCGGAATTATCGCAATCACCATGGCCTGCGGCGGGGGATCGAACTCTCAGCCACCCGGGCCGGTCACTGTTCCGCCGCCGATTGGCTTGCTCACGGAACTCAGCACTGATACTTTCACCAACCCCGGAAGCCAGCACGCCACGGAAGTAGAGGCCAGCGCCGCAGCGTCAGGCTCCACGATTGTCAGCGCATTCCAGGTCGGCCGCATTTTCAACGGGGGCGCATCCGATATCGGCTTCGCCACATCCACGAACGCCGGCTCGACGTGGATCAACGGATTCCTGCCCGGCCTCACCATCTACGAACAGGGCACATTCGACGCCGCCAGTGATCCGGTGGTCGCCTTCGATGCCGCCCACAGCACGTGGCTTATCTCGTCGCTCGCGCTGGGCAACGCCGATCATATCGTGGTGAGCCGCTCGCCCGACGGCGTCACCTGGGGCGATCCCATCACCGTGAGCTCTACGCACGACTCCGACAAGAACTGGATCGCCTGCGACAACACTCCGGCCAGTCCCTACTTCGGCCATTGCTACACTCAGTGGGACGATCCCAGCGCGCAAGACCTCATCTGGATGAGCACTTCGACCGACGGCGGCCTGACCTGGGCGCCCGCGCGTAACACCACCGACCTCGCCGCCGGTATCGGAGGCCAACCCGTTGTCCAGCCCAATGGCACCGTCGTCGTGCCCATCGAGATCACCACGGGTGCCCAGGTCCTGGCCTTCACGTCGACCAACGGCGGCAACAGTTGGAGTGCTTCCACAACAATTTCCTCGATCACCGACCATCTCGTCGCCGGCAATCTGCGCACATCCGCGCTACCCTCCGCCGCAGTGGACGCAGCCGGAACCGTCTACGCCATCTGGCAAGACTGTCGCTTTCGCACCGGATGCTCATCCAACGATCTGGTCATGAGTACGTCAACTGACGGTGCGACCTGGACCACTCCAGTCCGCATTCCCATTGACTCACTAACAAGCACCGTCGATCACTTCATTCCCGGCCTCGCCGTAGAAACCGCAACTTCAGGCAGCACCGCGCACCTCGCCCTGACTTACTATTACTACTCAGCGGCGAACTGCGGCGCCTCCACCTGCGCGCTCTACACCGGATTTATTTCCTCGCCCGATGGCGGCAACACCTGGACCGCTCCCGAAACCCTAGCGGGGCCCATGTCCCCGGCGTGGCTGCCCAACACCTTCGCCGGACTGATGGTGGGCGATTACGTTGCCACCGCCTATTCCGGAGGCAAGGCCTTCGCCATCTTCGCCGCCGCGCAGGCAAACTCAGGAACGTTATTCGACGAGCCCATCTACACCACTACCTCCGGCCTCACCGCCGCCATACAAGCTGTGGTCTTCACTTCCGCCACCGAGCAACCCATCCCCAACGCCCACTCCGACCACCCTCGCCGCCGGTTCTACGATCAGGAACATCGCTACCCGATCCCCTACGACTAGCCGTGCAGGGGATTGCCTATGTGGGAACCGATCTCTGACCCGTCCTGCCGGAGCAAGGCTCCGCTGCCGCCAGAAACAAGCAATGCCGCTGCTCATAACTTTTCTCTCACTGCCTCAAATTAAGTGGTCGCAGTTAAGATAACGCCGTGGGAAATATCAGTCCGTCAGCGATCGCGGCCCTGGCAATTGAGCTCGCTCCTGCAGTGGCGTTTGGCCTTGCCGCGGAGAGCATCACAGCGGCAGTTCAGCGTTGGTCGGTCGGCGCTCGCATCGCCTTTCCCGCGCTATATGTCCTGCCATACGTCCTAGTCTCCGCGACCCATCATATCTTTCGATGGCGATGGTTCGCACTCTACGTGGGGCTGGCCGTGGCAGTCGCATGGCTGCTCGGGCAAGCTGCAGCCACCGACCCGGAGCAACTCGGCAACTGGCGGGATGCCATCGTTCTGCTGATTCTGGGCCTCGCTGTCGATTTGCGCTGGTTTGACGCAGCTTGGCCTAACGGACTGCGCGCCCTGAATGAATTGCTTCTTGTAGACATAGGCTTGTATGGCTTTCTGGCCATTCGCCAGCTAACTGGAACCGGCTACGACTTTCATCTGCGCTGGAGCGATTGGAAAAGCGGCTTCCGGGAACTGATCTTATTCACGCCTTTGGTTTTGGTCCTGGGACTGGCGCTCGGGTTCATCCATCCTCACGCCAACCTGCCGCGGGTTGGCACAGCGGCGCTGCGATGGGTGGGGATTTTCTGCTTCACCGCCGTGCCCGAAGAACTCTTCTTTCGCGCCTGGGTGCAGAATCTACTCGAACGCCGCGCGGGGCGCCGGACAGCGCTCGTGATCGCTTCAGTTCTCTTCGGACTGTCACACTTCAACAAGCGCTCGGCGCATTTCAATTGGCGCTATGTAGTGCTGGCCACCATTGCTGGAATTTTCTATGGACGAGCGTGGCGCGAACAGCGGCGCGTGCCGGCCTCGGCCATTACGCACGCCAGTGTCGATTGGATATGGGGGCTCTGGTTCTAAGGGCCGAACACGTAGGCCGCGCCTGGGCCAGCTATGCTACTGTCCGGATGATTCAGAGCTCCGACGGCTATCGTGTTTTCGCTGATGGATACGCTGAATGCAAATGCATCACCGATATCGCCATTGGATGCGGTCAGCTCCGCGGTGAACTTCGAGGTTGTCTTCCAGCCAGTTTTGGGCTTGTTGAAGACATACGCTGCGCCGGTGCCACCATTGCCGACGACCGCGCCGACCACTGCGGTGTTGCTAGTAATGGCAGCCGACCATCCGAGCACGTCGCCCGCCTTCCCGTCCGAGGGAGTTAGCTCCGCATTGAAGTTAGCCGTCGTCTTCCATCCGCCGTTTGGCTGCACAAAAACATAGGCTTTGCCTTGCGCACTATTGGCGAAAGGCGCGCCTGCCAGCACTGTAGTTCCGTCGCTACTAATGCATGCCGATCCAACCTGACAAAAGCCGAATTGATCACCCGTCACTCCATCTGAAGCGCTCAGCTTCGCCTTAAACCTCGAGGTTGTCCTCCAGGCAGCGGCAGGGCGGATGAAGATGTACGCCTTACCTGGGCCGACTGCCTGCATCGTGACAGAGTTATATTGAGGCGCGCCCACAAACACCGTTGAGCCGTCGCCGCTGATGGATACTTCACCGGCGTCGTCATAAGCTGCCCCGTTTGATTCATACAGCTTGGCCGTCTGCGTGGCGGTCTTCCAGCCTGTGTGAGGCTTGACGAATACGTAGGCCGCACCCTGGCTTGGGTTGCCATTGATGGCAGCGAAGGACGAGCCGACCACGATAGTGCTGCCATCCGCGCTCAGCGCCATTTCGTTGCTGAAGCCGTCGCCGGCCAGTCCATCCGAGGCGGTCAACTCAGCCTTGAATTTCGACGTCGTCTTCCAACCACTATTGGGCTTCAGGAAGACATACACTTTGCCTGGACCGTTGCACATGCCGCTTTGTGGGCAAGCTCCCACCGCGATCGTGTCCCCCGCGATGTAGACTGAGCCGCCGAAGCCATCGCCTGCTTTGCCATCCGAGGCAGTTAGCTTGGCAGTCTGGGTCATATTTCCCCAGCCGCCCATCGGTTTCACGAAGACGTAAGCCGCACCCTGCCCGGCATTGCCATTCACGGTTGCGCTCTCCGCTCCGACCACTACCGTGTCGCCGCTGATGCTGATCGAGATGCCCATCTGGTCGCCATTCGCTCCGTGCGAAGCAGTCAACTCCGCCAATTGGGCCCACGGGTCGAAAACTGCAGGGTAGTTGGTTTGGGCATGCACGGCTGTGGCAACAGCTATGGCCAGCGCAATGATTGTGGTCATCGAAAGCGGGCGAATTCGCATTTTCCCCATTGGAATTCTCCTCGCGTAAGATTCGAACGAATCTGTACCTATCAGGCCAATGAACACGGTCACTGCCGAGCGATGATGCCCGCAAGGGGAAGGACGCGGGTTCACCAGGAGCAGCAATTGTCTGCCCGGATGGTCCACGTGTCAAGGACACCTCGCGTTTTGCCGAGGCTCTTCAACCTTGACCTCCGCGCAACGTAAGAGCACAATCCTTCTCACCACGACGATTGTCAGTTGGCCCCGGCCAAGATCAAGATTAAGGATAAGGAGGAACTATGCCGGTCAAGGTTAAACAGGGAGATCTCGGGCTCTTGCAGCATGCCACGTCCAAGGAACTTCTGGAGTCGAAAATTCCCGCACGCCTCGCCTATGTTTGGACCGACGGCACGCCCAGAGTGATCCCCATTTGGTTTCACTGGAACGGACGAGAGATTGTAATGGCAAGCCCACCCAAAGCGCCAAAGCTGAAAGCGCTTGCCAGAAACCCAAAAGTCTCCCTCACCATCGACGACAACGTTTTTCCACACAAGGTGCTTCTGATCCGCGGAAGCGTCCGCCTGCAAAGCCTGGACGGAATCGTGCCTGAATACGCCCTGGCTGCCGAACGCTACTTCGGACCCGAACAGGGCAAGGCCTGGGTCGAGAAGCTTCGGAGCATGATTTCAAACATGGTGCGAATCACGGTTACGCCGGAATGGGCCGGCCTGCTCGACTTCCAGACGCGTTTCCCCAGCGCCCTGTCGTCCTGATGATGTGGCGGTAACCTTATCATTCTCCAAATTTTGAGGGCATCGCCGCTATCCCGATCCGATGAAAATCGGCTCTTGGTCGAAAATTTGTTAGTTTTTCTGAGCTTTTTTCTGCCGGTTTTGCGCTTTATACCAATAGAGGGGATTAACTCCATCCGGGATGCGAGCCGGCACCCTCCCGCTACCAAGAAGGGGGAGCTGTACCGGTCAGCGGGGTGGTTCTGGTTCGCATCCCTGCGGTGGCCCTGATCTTTCTCCGCTACGGCTGCGCCTCAATTACAATCACGGTCTCGCTCTTACGGACACTCAAATGAAACTTGCACAGATTGCTTCTGCGCTGGGCGCGCGTCTGGAAAATGGCTCGCCCGATGCCGAGATCACGGGCGTGGCTGGAATTGAAGAAGCCGGCCCGGGCCAGCTGACGTTCGTGGCCAACCCAAAGTACGCGGCTGCGGCTCGACGGACGAAAGCATCAGCCGTCGTCGTTGCCGAAGACTTCCCTACCCTCACGACGGCAATGTTGCGCAGCAAGAATCCGTATCTGACATTCGCGCGAGCGATAGGTCTGTTTCATCCGCCGTCCAAGTACGCCGCCGGAATTCACCCCACGGCAGTGATACATGCTTCCGCCCGGATTGGCGAGGGCGCGCAAGTCGGACCCTATGTCGTCGTTGGTGAGTCCGTCGAGATTGGAAAACACGCCGTGCTATTGGCGCACGTGGTGATTTATCAGGGGGTGAAAATCGGCGACAACTTCATGGCACATGCTCACGCCGTGGTGCGCGAGCACTGCCGCATTGGAAATAACGTGCTGCTGCAGAACGGCGTGGTGATTGGCGCCGACGGCTTCGGATTCGCGAAAGATGATCTCGGACACTGGCACAAAATTCCGCAACCGATGGCAGTGGTGATTGAAGACGATGTGGAAATCCAGGCGAATTCCTGCATCGATCGCGCCAGCGTCGGCGAAACCCACATTTCCCGGGGTACAAAGATCGACAATTTGGTACAGGTTGGTCATGGCTCACGAATTGGCGAACATTCGCTGCTGGCGGCGCAGGTCGGTCTCGCCGGCTCGACCGATGTAGGCAACAACGTAATTCTCACGGGACAGGTGGGCGTCGTGGGCCATTGCAAGATTGGGAATGACGCTATCGTCACCCCGCAAAGTGGCGTCGCCGGTGACATCGAGGCAGGGGCGATCGTCAGCGGCACTCCTGCGATCGACCACAAATTGTGGTTGAAGGTTTCAGCGCTGCTGAGCCGATTGCCGGAGATCGCAAAGGCCGTGCGGGCCAAGAAAGATTAGCCGTCGGTTTCTTATGTTCTTCAAGCCTAGGCCGGCCGCGAGTGTTTTGGTCGTCCCCGCGAGCTCCTTCGCCCGGCTGACGCCGGCTCAGGATGACGTCACCACTTAAGGTGACGGCTGAGTCTCAAGCCGACGCTTTTCCTTCGTGCACCTTCGCGTCCTCGGTGGTTATCGGGTTTGACTCTTGAAGCTCAACCGGCAAGCCGCTGTCGATGGCTCGACGGACTTCCGCCATCAGGCAGTCGCGGCCGCCAAAATCTTTGGGCTCGATTGGGGCGTGAAAGATTACCGTCACGGTCCCTGGCTTGATCGCGAACCTGCGCTTGGGCATAACCTCGTGCGAGCCGACGATAGTCACAGGAACCACAGGAACGCCGCACTCCTCCGCCAAGTAAAACGGTCCCTTCTTGAAGGGCAGAAGCTTGCCATCGAAAGAACGGTGCCCTTCAACGTAGATGGTCATGTTGATGCCCTGATGAATCACATCCGCTGCGGCGCGAACGGCGGCGATTCCCGACTCGCGGTTTCCACGATCCACCGGAACGAGCGATCCGAAGCGCATAAGTCTTGCCAACACCGGAACACGGAACAATTCTTTCTTGACCATGACCGACATGCGGCGCGGAATCAGCGGCATCAGGATCGGCGGGTCAACATTGGAAACGTGATTGGACATAAAGATGTAGGTTCGGGCGGGATCGAGCTTGTCCAGGCCAACGGTCTTTACCTGAATTCCGGCGAGCCTAACCCCGTTCCATGCGCCCCACATCGTCATGCGATAGAGCATGCTGACGTCACCGGTCAGCAGCGTCCAGGGAAAGCCGATCAAGGCCGCGAACGGCAGCAGTACGCCCCAGAATCCGAGCATGACGAGAGTGCGAATCATTTCTGTGGCCCGATGTTGTCCACGTGGCTCAACTCAAAATCAATTTGTTCTCGGTGCCCGAGCTCTGCGTCACACCGAGTGATTTCAAACGCTCCGGAAGCTTTTCGTAGATGCCGCCAAAGCCCCCGTTGGAGAGAATAGCGACAACATCACCCGAACGCATTTCGGGCGCCACCAGTTGCACAATTCCCTCGACGGTCGGCACAATCCGCGCCCGCCTGCCATGCTTCTGGATCTGCGCTGCGACCGTGGCCAAGTCCAGGCGTTCGGCTTCCGGAATTGCTTCCGACATGAAGACTTTTGCCACGACTACTTCGTCTGCCAGCGCCAGGCTTTTCGCCAATTCATTTTGCAGCACGTTGCGTCGCATAGTATTCGAGCGCGGCTCGAGGATCGCCCACAAGCGCGCAGCCGGATAGTTCGAACGCAGCGCGGTAAGCGTCCCCGCGATCGCCGTCGGGTGATGCGCAAAGTCATCGATGATGGTAATGCCATTCACCCTGGCGCGGACCTCAAGGCGCCGCTTCACGCTTTTGAAGGTCTTTAGCGCGGCCGAGATCTCTTCCCGCGATATGCCGCATCCGGCAGCGATCGCGACCGCGGCAGTTGCGTTCCATACGTTGTACTCGCCCGCCACCGCGTATTCGAAATCTCCCCACGGCCTTCCATCCCGCCGAAGCGACCATGTGGTTCGTCCGGGTTCCAGATGCAGGTGGGTGATTTGCCAAGTTGTGTTCGTGCCGGATCCATATCGTTCCACTGGGCAGAATGCGCGGGCAAGACAACGATCGAGACTCTCTCCGGTATCGAAGGCGACAATGCGGCCGCGGCGTGGAACCAGATTCACCAGACGCTTGAACGCGGTTTCCACGGCATCCAGGTCTTTATAGATATCCGCATGATCAAATTCAACCGAGGTCAGGATGACAGAGTCTGGGAAGTAATGCAGGAACTTCGGACCCTTGTCAAAGAAAGCGGTATCGTACTCGTCGCCCTCGAGGATGAAGTGCTTGCCCTGGCCGAGTCGAAAACTGCTGCCAAAGTTTTCTGCGATGCCGCCGATCAGAAAAGACGGCTGAAGCCCCGCAGTGTGAAAAATCCACGCCAGCATGGAGGTCGTCGTGGTCTTGCCATGTGTGCCCGCAACCACCAGCACTTCTTTGCCGCGCAGAAATTCATCATGCAGAATTTGCGGCAGCGAACAGAACGGGATGCGCTGATCGAGAACGTGCTCCAGTTCCACGTTGCCGCGCGAGATCGCATTGCCCACGACCACCAGGTCCGGTTGTGGTTGCAGGTTCTGCACGGCAAATGGCTGAGCCAAGGGAATGTCGAGCGAGGCCAGAAACTCCGACATGGGCGGATACGCGGCTGCGTCGGAACCGGTGACGCGAAAGCCGCGTTGCTGCAGCATCCCGGCCAGTGAAGCCATCGCTGTGCCGCAGATTCCAATCAGGTGGATGTGTTTGTTGTCCGTCATGATTTGATGTGTGCCACACGTTGTCCTAAATGGGACGACGTTGCCGGCGTCGTCGCGGATTCCAGAATCCGGAGGCTTCCTTCTCTTCTGCCTACGTCGAGTACCGCGCGCACTCCTAAAGGAAGCGTGATGTTGCGGCGGGAGACGTGGCCAGAACGCAGTCCGTATGCCACCGGTATTCCCAAGTCTCCGACCAGACGGAATACGACTTCCTCCAAAGTGTAATCCTGATCGTTGTTTTGCACGCACTCCAGCATCTCACCGAATACGATCCCGCGCACGTCCGCCAGCTTGCCCGCCAATTTCAACTGCATCAGCATGCGATCGATCTGGTAAGGCTTCGCGGCGACGTCTTCGATAAACAATATCGTCCCCTCTGTGTGGATTTCATAAGGCGTACCCAACGAAGCTGACAGCATCGATAGACAGCCGCCATAAAGAATTCCTTCAGCCGAACCGGCCACTAGAGGCTTCGCTCCCGATTCCGGTCCGAAGTCTATCTTCCACTCTGAAGCTCCGAGCGCGGCCTCCCACGAGGGTAGATCGACCCCGTCAGAATGGGCGAAATCCTTCGTGATCATGGGACCGTGGAACGTCACGAGTCCTGTGGAATCTGAAATGTAAGTCAGCAATGAGGTGACGTCGCTGTAGCCCACGAAAATCTTAGGGTGAGCTTTGATCTTGTCCAGATTGAGAGTATCGAGCAGATAATTGGCGCCGTATCCGCCGCGAGCGCAAACAATCGCCCGGACGTCGTCTCGGGAAAACATTTCCTCCAGTTCACGGGCCCGGCGATCTGCAGAGCCGGCGAAGTAGAGATTTTTTTCCGTGATGGAGTCGAGATACAAAGGCTTGTATCCGAGTTTCTCAAGCACCTTGCAGCCAGCATCCAGGAGCTCCCGTTTAATATTGCTGGCGGGAGCGATGATTCCGATGGTGTCGCCCGCTTGAAGCGCGGGCGGCTTGATGCGCGGGATGGCCGGCGTCGTCGGCATCGCTATCAACGTCTCGGACGGTCAATCTTAACAGGGTGCCGAAAAATTCGATTTGTTACTTCGGTGACTCACGGCCCCGTGACTCGGCGACGACCGCGTAGCCCCGGACGCCTCGTCTGGCCATCGCCGTCAGATGAAAAACTCGCCTCGGCTGACTAGTTGCGCCGGCCCTCGAAGAAAAACTTGTCCCTCCCAACGTACAGTTTGCATTCCGCCTGGCGTGTCCACGCGCAGCGGCGATTCAGCTCTATTGGTTAGGATGGCGGCGACCGCCGCAGCGCAGGAGCCGGTTCCAGAGGATTGAGTCTCACCCACTCCTCGCTCGAAGAATCTGGCCTCGATATTTAGTTTATCTAGTGGCTTCACCAGCTCAACGTTAATCCCATGCTTGAAGTTGTGAAGGCGCCCGATCTCAGCTGCTTCCGCCTGCCAATTCGGAGCAAATTCGTTCACAAAGATCACATAGTGCGGGTTGCCCATGGAGACCGGAATCCCCCGCACTTCCCGCGAAGTCGTTTGAATGGCGAGCTCCGGGCCAACCTCGGGCTCGCCCATGGCAATCTCGAACTCATATTGCGTGTCGTTGCGCGAAGTGAAAGTGCAGGTCTTCAGGCCAGCGCCGGTGCGTATCACTATTCTTTCTCGGGCTTGCTGGGAGCACAGATAGGCAGCCACACAGCGCGTGCCATTGCCAGAAATCTCCGCTTCAGATCCATCAGCATTGAATAGACGCGCCTGCACATCAGCGTCTTCCGCTGGGAATAACCACTCCACACCATCGGCGCCTACTCCCTGATGCCGTTCGCAGATGCGCTGACTAAACCCGGCAAGGTCTAGTGGGGCATAAATGCCGTCGATGATCAGGAAATCGTTTCCGCAGGCGCTAGCCTTGACGAAGGGGATAACGGTAGCCGGCGACCTCATTCGATGTTTACCGGGCCCAGCCAAGTCGCACTTTCAAAAACGGGGGATTGCTTCAGCAGTTGCAGAACCTGGCGCTGATCCTTGCGCGTTGCCTCCAGCTCAAAGTGAACTCGCACGTGTTGCGGTGTAGGCGCCACCTGCACGTCGTCCATCATGGCATGGACGCTTTCCAGAACCCGGTTTATTTCCAGGGTGATTTCGTCTGCGTTACGGCCAGCCACTTCATAACCATGGACCGCCGTCTTCAAACCAAATCGCTCTTCCGCACGCCCCAACAGATAGAGGCAGAGAAAAATGAGTCCGGTGGCAAAAATCGAAGTGAGATAGAGTCCTCCACCAACCGCCATGCCGACGGAGGCCACAACGAAAAGGGTGGCAGCTGTGGTTAATCCAGTGACCAGTTTGTCGCGAGAATGAAGGATCGAACCGGCTCCGATGAAACCGATTCCCGGAATGATCTGCGCCGCGATGCGGGTGTGATCTCCGATGTGCTCGACCGCGAGCGTATCCGAGAGCAGCGTGTACATCGCAGCGCCCAGGCAAATAAAAAGATTGGTGCGCAGCCCGGCTGGCCGATGTTTCAGCTGACGCTCCAGCCCAATCAGACCACCCAGAATCGCCGCCAGCACCAGGCGCGTGATCGAAACCCCGACAATCGAGGTCATCTCATTCTGGAGGAGGTCGTAAGCGTGCTGCATTGTCGGCATGGGAGGTGAGTTGGCTGGATTTTATCACTGGGAAACCCCGTCCCAACGTGTTCCTCGGCCAGCACAGTTAACCGGCGTGATTACAGGGAGTCGCGATGCGCCCAATAGATCGTGGCGGTAGGCTGGCCAGCGGTGCGGATCACCGCCATGGAGGGCAAGCCTAGCTTTTGCATGGCGAGAGCCACCGGATCGCCATCGATCGCGACCACCCAGTCGACATATACTCCGGGCTTTGCCAGCGCATGTTCCCACAAACCATCGGGATCGGTTGGCGATTTCCAAGGGCGGTGATTGCCTTCGTTAATGGTCCGGCGCAGAGGGATTCCGGCTTGCTGGAGAGCGCCAACGTGGTCGCCCAGATACATCAGCAGGGTAGTGTCAGAACGCAACTTTTTCAGATTCGATGCCAGCTCAGTTTCGAAAGCAATGCGGCTTCGCGAGTTCACCCAGGCCTCGCGGAAGCAGACCGATTGGGCTCGCCAGACGGATGCATAGCTCGCCACAAGCGGGATTGCAGCCGCGGAAAAAATCGCCGTCCTCACGATTTTGTTTGGAGCAAGACTCAGTAAGAAATAAACGGTCACCGCAGCCGAGACCGAAAACAAGGGAAGAAGCTGGAGCCCATAACGCACGTTGTAAAACGAAAATGGCCACCAGGTGGGCAGAAAAATCGGGACACCGCTATAGGCGATCGAAAGCATGTAGAAAGGAATCGGCGCCCAGAGCAAAAGCAGCGGCCACAAGCGGAGATTACGAAACAGAATTCCGAGGGTTCCGGCCAGGAGCAGTGCGACCCACAATTTTTGCAAGTTTGCTTCCGCCATGTTGAGCTCGGCCGATTTCAGAAAGTAGCTGAACGCGACGGGCAGATCGTGAGAGCCAGGGTGCGCCGGAGAGCCCGGAGTTGCGTTCTTCTGCTCGATGGCTCGGGCGGAGTACGGTCCGTTGGCGAACTCCAGCGGGTTTCGATAAATGATCGCGTTGTAAGCAAGCCAAAGTATCGGAGCCGCAGCCGCGAGCAGTATGAATTTGGCAACACCACCACGCAGAACCGGATCGTTCCGCCTTAGGATCATGGCAAATGAGGCCACGCATATGGCAGCCGCGAGGAACCATCCGTCATAGCGCGTGAGGCACGCAGCGGCAAGACATAAGCCGCATTTAAACAATGATGCGGATGCGACAGCGGGTGGGCCATTTTTCCGAGATGCCTGTTGGACGAAGTCGCTGAAGTACACCACGGCCCAAATGAACAGAGCGAGGTACAGCGACTCAGTCATCGCGGTGGTTTGCAGGTAAATCAGATTAGGGTTCGCAGCGTAGACGATTGCGCATAACCATGCGGCAATCCTTGTGGAGGAATCGGGCTGGAGATCGACGCTCAAAGCACTTCTAACCAATCGGAAGATGCCCGCCGTGCCCAGAACATAAGCAACCATCGAGGGAATGGAACCGCCAATACCCGACTGCCACGCCGTGTCGGAAAGCAGAAACGGAATCATCAGCAGATGCGGTAGCGGCAGCCACACGGTGCCGAGTTGCAGCAAGCCGGGAGTGCGCGAATCGAATACTCTGCGGGCGATGTTGATGTGCGCCACAGCGTCGCCGTAGAGCAGCAAGCCGCCATGTTGGAAGTAGTAGGCGAACGAGATGAACGACACGCAAGCGGCAAACTGGGCTACGAGCGCGGTTTCACGATCCCAGTAACCAGTGGGTTGACTCTTCCTCGGCTGGGTGCTGGTTCGCCAGTTCATTCCAAATGGGTCAGCTCGCGAAATACCTGGAAGCGGGCGTCGATTTCTTCGCGGGAGAGGTTTTGCAACCGTTCGGTGCCAAAGCGCTCAACAGCAAAACTCCCCATGACCCCGCCGTAGAAGAGCCCCCTTTTCAGGACTTCGCGGTTTAGCTGCTCTTGTGAGGCGATGTATCCCATGAACCCGCCGGCGAACGAGTCACCGGCTCCGGTGGGATCCTTGACTTCCTCAATCGGCAGAGCAGGGGCGCGAAAGGGGTGCCTGCCGATACCGAATGCGCCTTCGCGAAAAAAAATCGTGGCGCCGTATTCGCCATGTTTGATGACCAGCGCCTGCGGTCCCAGAGCAAGGACTTTTTGGGCGGCACGCAGCAGATTGGTTTCTCCGCCGAGAACCTTGGCTTCGGTGTCATTGATCAGCAGCACGTTCACCAACTTCAGAGTCTCGAGCAAGTCCGACCGAAAGCCGTTGATCCAGTAATTCATGGTATCGCCCCCGGTGAGGCGGACCCCGTCCATCTTCTGGCGAACGGCCGCTTGCAGAGTGGGATGGATATTGCCCAGGAACAGAAATTTCGAATCCTCGTATTCCGGTGGAATCCGCGGCTGGAAGCGCTCGAACACATTCAATTCGGTGAAATCGGTTTTGGCTTCGTTCAGGTTGCCCAGATACTGCCCGCCCCAGCGAAAGGTTTTTCCTTTGGCATGTTCGATGCCTCGGGTATCAATCTTCCGTTTCTTGAGAACATTTTCGTGCTCAGCGGTGAAGTCTTCACCAACCACGGCAACAATGCGAACGTCCGTGAAGTAGCTGGCGGCGAGAGAAAAGAATGTACAGGAGCCGCCTAGTACATTTTCCACACGCCCAGAAGGCGTGGCAATGGAGTCGAAGGCAATCGAACCGACGGCAAGAATGCTCATTATGAGGTTTTGGTCTCCAGATATTTTCCGAGAATCAGTCTGAGTTTCTCACGAGTAGCGGCGGGGATCTTGTCGCGTTCGGTGAGAATTGCATGGGCCAAAGCCGCTCCACATTTACAGCTTGGTTTGGCCGGCATCGAAGCCACCGCATTCCGAACCACCGTGGCGGCGTTCTCGGCATTTTTCACCAGCACGGCGATAATTTGATCCACTGTGACCGAGTCGTGGTGCGGATGCCAACAATCGTAATCCGTCACCATAGCGACGGTGACGTAGCAAATCTCAGCTTCGCGCGCCAGCTTAGCCTCTTGCAGGTTGGTCATCCCGATAACGTCCATGCCCCAACTGCGGTACACGTTGGATTCCGCCTTGGTGGAGAATTGCGGTCCTTCCATGCATAGATAAGTTCCGCCACGCTTGCTAGTCACTCCTGATTTCTTGCACGCTGCTTCCACCGCGTGAGCAAGCTCAGGGCAAATAGGGTCTGCAAAAGCGATGTGAGCCACGATGCCTTCGCCGAAGAACGTATCCACGCGATGGCGAGTGCGATCGAAGAACTGATCGGGGATCACGAAATCCAGTGGCTTGTGCTCTTCTTTCAACGATCCGACCGCAGACACCGAAACGATGCGTTCGACGCCGAGTTGCTTGAAACCGTAAATGTTCGCGCGGAAATTCAACTCCGTCGGAAGAATGCGATGCCCACGGCCATGCCTCGCCAGAAACGCAACGTTGCGGCCTTCGAGAGTACCCAAAACGTACGGGTCGGAAGGGTCACCGAATGGAGTTTGCTGTTTCAATTCCCGCACATCGGTTAGCCCGGGCATGGAATAAAGCCCGCTGCCGCCGATGATGCCAATTTCCGCTTGCGACAAGAATCCCCCTGAGAACTTTCTTCGAAAATCGCGAATTCGTGATTATATACAAGAGAGGGTTCGAGCGGCTTTCAGCGATGGGCTTCCTTGCGATGCGCCTGGGTCCAGCTTCGAAACGGCCTCAGGCCAGCTCATTTTCCAGCGGTCATAGCCGCGCCAAACAATTCCTGCCGGAGGCGCTCAGTTGTCGGTTCGTCCAGGCTTTCAGTAATCAGCACACTGTCGCCATTAACAACAATCACTACGGGGCCTTCGTCCGTGAACCAAGTGTGGCTGCCGGTCAGGGATTCGATTTTCTGCAGGTTGTCCGAGGAATTTTTTTCGTCCGATGTTCCCTCATGCACTTGCTTATACCGCTTGGATAGCGACTGAGCGTAAATGGCGGCAAAGGCGGACGCCTTCTCAGGGCTCGACCAGCGCGACACATAGACCAATGAAAGCGGTGCCGAAGGATCGCCTTTGGGGCGGGCAGCGTAGTAATAGCCGCCACGCCAATGCGGATACAGATTGTGCGAAGCCTCCGTACCCGAATATTGATCTAGGAGAACAGCAACGTCGAATTCCCCGATCGCTCCAATATCGAAGCGTTGGTAGTTCTTGAAGTCGCGCTCGAAATCGGGCAAGCGCATGGGTTCGAGTTGCTCGGCAGAGAGATATGTTTTCGGCTCCATGATCTGACGCGTAGTTCGCGGCGGATTGCCAAGCGTTGCGGCAAATGCTTTCTCTTTCCCACCGGCGCGGAGCAGTTCAGTCTCGAAATCCAAACCATACCGATAGGGAAATGTCAGCTCTTCTTTAAGGAAGATAGGAGCGTCCTTGAATTGGGGCGAGTCCGCAGTGCCGACGAGCATGGTCTCTTTCAATGCATCGGCAATTTGCGGCGAGCCAAGAATGGATTGCCCCATGGGTTCAAGCATGTAGTCGACGAGCACAACCATGGCCTGACCTTCGACGACGGCCTGGCGGGCTTCGCCGATTTCGTCGTTCTCAATGTCCGTGGCCGTCGGCTGTTTCTTGTCGTTCAGGTCGGTGTCGCCGACCTTCAACCATTTTTCCAGGCCGATAAATTGGTCCTGAAGAGCATGCGTGAGTTCGTGCGCCAGCACCGGACGTTGCTGCTCAACGTCGATCCAATCGAGCAGGTTCACGGTTTTAGTCTTCGCATCGTAATACCCGGCTATCTGTTCGCGCAGCAAGGCTACGAGAAAGGTTTGCAGATCGAAGTTTCGAGGCAGAAGTCCGAACTTTTTCAGCACCAGCTCGGAGCGGCGCAACCGCTGCGCATCCTTGTCCTCAGCCAAGTTCTTTTCGAGATAGGCCACAACTTCGTCGCGGGTGGTGAGGCGTCGCTTGACTTCTTTCTTGATGGGCAGGCCGCTGTCCTTGCTGGCGAAGTGCAGGATTTCATCAACATCGCGAAAAAGTTCCTCGGCTTCTTTGGGAGAGATTTTCTGTTCCTGGGTCGGCGGGCTAGCGCTGGCCGGCTTTTGATCGTGCTCTGTAGTTGCAGCAGTCGACGTGCTGGTTTGTGGCGGCGGTGCGGCCGCTTGCGCCCATACCCACGTCGCCGAGAACAGTAGCAGTCCGAGAATTGGGAGCTGAGACCACGATTTTCGATACAATTTCTTCAATTCAGTCATTGAGTTCATTTATGTCCGAAGACGATCCCCGGCAAACCGCGGCTGACTATTTTCAAAAAGCTTACGAACTGCAGATGCAGGGCGAGTATCAGCAAGCCATCGAATTCTACAGCCGTTCCATCGATGCGTTCGCGACCGCCGAGGCCTACACTTTCCGCGGCTGGACATACTCGTTCCTCGGCGATTACGACCGCGCCATCGCCGAATGCCTGCAGGCGATCCAACTGGATCCGGAATTCGGGAACCCTTACAACGATATCGGGGCTTACTTGATTGAACAAGAGAAATGGGACGAAGCCATTCCCTGGTTTCAAAAGGCCATGGCGGCGCGACGTTATGAGGCGCGCTGCTATCCCCATTTCAACTTAGGCCGAGTGTATGAGCACCAGCGAAAATGGCGGCAAGCGAAAGAGTGCTACGCCGTGGCCTATTCGCTGGACAAGAGATATGTGACGGCGCTGGCGGGGCTGCGTAGATTAAGGGCGATGTTTAATTGAGAACTCGTTCGCCACGGATTCGCGCGGATCGACAGCGAGCCTTATACGTGGCCGATTCGCGATGCTACCCAGTCGCCTGCTTCGCTCGTTCCCAACGCTCCGCCCACGTCCCGTGTGGTCCGCTTCTGCTGGACTGCTTCGAGCACGGCGACTTCGATTTTGCTGGCTTCTTCTGTTAGGCCTAAGTGGCCAAGCATCATTGCGGCAGTCAGGATTGCGCCAAACGGGTTAGCCACATTCTTCCCTGCAATCGGCGGGGCCGAACCGTGCACTGGTTCGAACATCGACGTCTTTCCCGGATGAATGTTTCCGCTGGCCGCCATGCCGAGTCCGCCCTGGAGGCCAGCGGCGAGATCGGTAATAATGTCGCCGAACATGTTGTTCGTGACGACAATGTCGAACTGCCGCGGGTCGCGCACCATCTGCATACAGAGCGCATCCACATACATATGTTCCGTCATGATTTGTGGATACTCGGCGCTGACTTCTTTGAACACACGCTGCCACAGGCCCCCGGCATGGGTCATGGCGTTGGACTTGTCACACATGAGGACTCGCTTGCGTGGGCTACCATCCAGCTTCGGATGGCGTTCGGCATACTCAAATGCGTAACGGATTATGCGTTCAACGCCCTTGCGGGTGTTGATGTCCTCCTGCACCGCGATCTCGTCGGGCGTGCCTTGTTTGAATACCCCTCCTGCGTCGGTGTAAACGCCCTCGGTGTTCTCGCGGATTACAACGAAGTCTATGTGTTTGGGTTCAATGCCTTTGAGCGGGCAGAGCGCGGCGTCGAGCAGGCGCACAGGACGCACATTGGCGTAGAGATCCATTTTGAAGCGCATACCCAGCAGGATTTCTTTGGCGTGAATGTTTGAAGCGACGCGCGGATCGCCAAAGGCGCCGACCAGAATCGCGTCGAAGTCGCGCTCGAGCATGGCGAAGCCGTCGGGCGGGACAGTGACGCCATCTACCAGATAGCGGTCTGCGCCCCAGTCAAACTGGGAGAGTTCGACGTCGGCTCCAGAAGCGGTAATGACCTTGACGGCTTCCGGGATGACTTCTTTTCCAATGCCGTCACCCGGAATAACGGCAATTCTTTTTTTTGAACTCACGCGAAAAAAGGTAACACAAGAGACGACGGCTTGGCGGGACTGACTGGGTTGATTGGGCTCGCCGAGCCCGGGAAGGCACCTGATCGGCACCCTCTGAACTCGGCGTCGGCGTGGCTGGTTGGTGGAGTGTGGGAAATCAAAGAGCGTTACTTGCTATCGCCGTCGTGGTCTTTGTCAGCGGAAGCTGTCTGCTGGGCATGGGCCTGCGCCTGGGGACTGATTGTTACCTTGTCCTGTGGCACCGATGCCGGTTGCGGTGCCGTATTCTGGCGTGGTGGGGCCTTCGCAGCGGCTTCATTCTGTACTGCTGGAGAACTTTGAACCGGATTCGTAATCATCAATTACCTCCCCTTCGTAATATCTATCGGCTCGCCCGAGGGCGACTTTAGGTCGCACCAGCGCCAGTCCATAATCGGCGTGCCTAACCTTTAAAATGCGGGTTAAGAGTAAGCATCTAAAGCGAGCGGGCCCTATCAGCCAATTCGGCTCCGTTTCGCCTTGTATAATCGAAGGTAATCGTATGGCTTCCACCGTCGTCCACCGCAACCAGGCTTCGCCTCCGTCGGATTTCGGAGACGTGCGTTCTGAATTTGGCGCGTTGATATCCGGCTGCGGGATTTATGAACTGAGCTCAAGGATCAAGATCGTGCTCACGGGCGGCGATCGCGTGCGCTGGCTCAATGGCATGGTCACGAATAATATCCGCGACCTTGCCCAAGGGCAGGGCATTTATGCTTTTCTGTTGAATCCGCAGGGACACATTCTGGGCGACCTGTACGCCTACAACCGGGGCGACTCGATCATGATCGACAGCGACCGGTCCCAGTCGGAAAAGTTGCTGGCTACCTTCGATCACTACATCATCATGGACGATGTGGAAGTCGCGAACCTGAGCGACAAGTTGACCGCGATCGGGATCGCTGGACCGAAGGCAGCGGAATTGCTGCACGCGGCAGGATTTGAGATGTCAAAACTGGAACCTTTGCAATTTGCTGACGTGACCTGGCGGAACGTCGCCATAACCGTGGTGCAAGGCGACAACCCAAGCGTGGAATCGTATGAGTTGTGGCTCTCGCCCGGGCAGCTGACACTACTTGAAGATGCGCTTACTCAAGCCGGTGCAACCCAGGTCGGCACCGCGGCGCTGGAACTGTTGCGTATCGCGGTGGGGATTCCGCGTTATGGGCAGGACATTCGCGAACGTGATTTGCCGCAGGAAACCGAGCAGCAGCGCGCGCTTCATTTCAGCAAGGGATGTTACATCGGGCAGGAAATTGTGGAGCGCATTCGTTCCCGTGGGAATGTACATCGCAAGTTTACCGGGTTCGAGGTACATGGCTCATTACCTGCCGTTGGCACGAAGCTTCAAACCAACGGCCGGGATGTCGGTGAGATCACGAGCGCTGCTTCCCTGCCCCTCGGCGGCGGCGAGCGCCTCGTGGCGCTGGGATATATCCGGCGCGAAATCGCGACTCCAGGCAAGCAATTTCAAGTGGACAGTACTCAGCTTTCAATCGCGGCTCTGCCGTTTTCGAAAATATTCCAACGCGAAAACCTGTAAGTTTTGAAGGGGCAATCTATGGCTGAAAAGAAGCAGGAAAGTTTTACCGTAACCGACCGGCGCTTATTTACATCGGAGGGCGAGATTCGGCAGGAAGTTTCTCAGGAAGAAGTGTCCAGCACAGCAGCATCTACTCCGCAGCCAGCGCCGGCGGCCCAACCGGACCTTGCTCCGCCGGGCCCAGAAGCGGACGCGCCGCCCGCTCCCACTGCCGCCGAGCAGAAGGAACAGGCCGATGCGTATCGCAAATCGGCGAAGGATCTGGACGCGCGAGTGGAACTCAGCGGACATTCCACCAAAGAACTGGAGATGACTTTTGAGCGCTTCATGGCTTCGCTGTACATGTCCGCCATGCTCCAGCTCGGTCTGATGCACGAGCAAGGTGGCCAGCCGCGAGTTGATTTGATCGGAGCGCGCCAGACCATCGATACGCTCAGTCTCTTGTCCGAGAAGACGAAAGGCAACCTCACCAGCGCCGAGGAGAACTTCCTGCAAAATTGCCTCTACGAACTTCGCATGGCGTACGTTGAAGTGACGAATGCGCTGGCCCGTCCGCCGCAAACTCCGGCATCGAGTGCCGCCACCTCCAAGCGATGAAGGCCACGCTCACGGTGCTGGGCAGCGGCACTTCGATGGGAGTGCCCACCATCGGATGCGACTGCGCCGTGTGCCACTCTTCCGATCCGCACGACCGCCGTACCCGGCCATCGGTTTTGGTCGAGTATGGCGGCAAGACCGTGCTGATCGATTCCACGCCCGACTTCCGAGAACAAGCCATCCGGGAACACATTCGCGAGATTGACGCCGTTCTCTTCACCCATAGTCACGCTGACCACATTCTTGGTCTTGATGATTTGCGTCCCCTCAGCTTTCGTCACAGGCCGAATAAACTCCCGCTGTACGCGCGTCCGGAAGCGGCTGATTTTATCCGCAGCACGTTCCGCTACATTTTCGACGGGGATTACAAGTTTGGTGGATTGGCTCAGGTCGAACTCAAATCGTTCCGAGGGCCGGTTGATCTTTTCGGAACGCGTTTTGATCCCATCCCGGTCATCCACGGCGAGACCGAAATTGATGGCTTCCGCTTTGGCAGCGCCGCTTACTTAACGGATCACAGCAGCGTCCCCGATGCTTCGCTGGCAAAATTGCAGAATCTCGACATCCTGTTTCTGGATGCGCTGCGGCATATCCCGCATCCCACGCATTCCACCGTCGAGAACTCATTGCGCATCGTGGAACGCCTTCAGCCGAAGCGCGCTTTTTTTACCCATATATGCCATGACTTGCCTCACGAGGCCACCAATGCCTCACTGCCGCCAAACGTGCGGCTTTCGTACGATGGGATGAAGTTGGAGTTTGAGATTTAGAGGATGTGGCGCGGGCGCCCTCGCCCGCGGGTTTGTCAATGGATATTGAACCAGGCCCTGGAACACTCGCATTTGTCCATGGGACTTCAGTATGACCAGTTGCGGGCGAGGTCGCCCGTACCACGAACCATGAAGGTTTTTCACAAACTCGATGACATTCCCGCCAGCTTCGGTCCAACGCTGTTGAGCGTGGGCAACTTTGACGGCGTGCATCGGGCCCATACCCGCGTGCTGGACAACATCGTCCGCCGCGCGAGAGAGCAAGAGTGCAAGGCGGTAGCGGTTTCTTTCGAGCCCCATCCCATCCGGATCCTGAGGCCCGACTCCGGACTGAAACTGCTCACCCCTACGCCCGAAAAACTTCGCCTGCTGGAGGCCACAGGCTTGGACGCCGTCCTCCTGCTCCCCTTCACCCGCGATCTGTCGCTCATGACTCCGCATGACTTCGCTCATGACGTTCTAAAGAAAAGTCTGCAAGCTCGCGAGGTGCACGAAGGCTACAACTTCCATTTCGGCAACAAGGCAGCGGGCGACATTAACCTGCTGGCGGAGTATGGCCGTGAGATGGGTTTCGAGGTGAAGGTCTATCCGGAATTGCGGCTGCGGGGAGAGTCAGTGTCGAGCACGCAGATCCGCAAACTGCTTAACGAAGGACGGGTCAGCCGCGCACGCCACCTGCTGGCACGCCCGTTCAGTATCTTGTCTACGGCGGGGCGGGGCCGTGGATATGGCGCAAGGTACACCGTCCCCACCATTAACTTGAGCCGGTATGAGGAGCTCGTCCCCAGGGACGGTGTTTACATTAGCCGCACGCGCGTAGGCCGGGAATGCTTCGACTCGGTGACCAACGTGGGAAACCGTCCTACCTTCGGAGCTGAATCCTTCGCCATCGAAACCCATCTACTCGACTTCCATCCCCTCGAACTTAATCCTGAAACGGAAGTGGAAATTCATTTTCTGCAGAGATTGAGGGACGAAATCAAATTCCCGATGGTGGACGCTCTACGCGAGCAAATAGGGAAGGACGTGAGGAAGGCTCAACGTTATTTTCGGTTGTTGAAGTTAAAAGATTGCCGCTGAAAGTATCGGTGTTTTAGCTGTGGGAATCCGTCGCAGAGCCTAGTGGGGCAGGTAGCCATCTTCCATAGGAAGTTTGCCGTCGACTCTCACCACGTTGATCTGATCATTGATCGAGCGCACATCGACCAAGCCCACGGCGCCCGGCATGGTTTCCACAACTTTTAGTACTTCCTCGTCGGAATCCACCAAAGTAATCGAGCCCTGGTGTGCTGCAATAAATGACTTCAGTTCACTGGAAGACATTTTGTTCAGTCGTTCCAGCGTGCTCATTTCTCCGCTGGAATTCTTGTGCAGAACAAGGATCACATCCTTGTCGTCGTGCCACTTCTTGACTTCCAAACGAAATATTTTGGTCAAGTGTGCGGAACTGATCCCGCCGACATTGTTGTCCTTGTTGACCACGACGGCCATATGATGCGCGAAGCAAGGAAGCAACGAGCACATCATGAAAGCAGCCAGACAGCAGAGACGCGAACCCTTCATAGCAACACTCCACCCCGAGTTGTGGCCCCGGGGAGCCTGATCCAAGAATCCCGCGTCTGGCTGCAAAAACCTAGTGGAAAAATGACACGGTTGGTTACGTTAGTGATCTTTCCCCGCCTCATTCCATAGGCTCGACTAGGGTCATCTCTTCGTGCAATCTTCGGTCGGGCAGTTGCACCACGATAATCGCCACCAGCACGAGCGCAATACCGACCGTCTGCAGCGGACGCACGACTTCACCCAGGGCGACCGCCGCAATCACGATTGAGAATACGGGCTCCAGACAGCTGACGACGATGGCGCGCGTCGGCTCCAGATGCTGCAGCCCGGCGAAATAAAGCGAAAACGGTCCGAGAACGGAAATCAGCGAAAACGCGAGCAAGAATAACCACTGATCAACCGAGTAATGTGCGGCCGCGATTTTCCACGGCGGGTTGACAACGATCCAGAAGAGAGATGCACTAAAGATGACGTAAAGCAGCACGGTCCAGCGGTCATAACGGGCAAGGATGCTGTGGCCGCCGACGTTATAGAAAGCGAAAGAAAACGCCGCTCCCAAAGCTGCAACAACTCCAATCGCATCCAGACGGAGTCCGCTGGAACCAAATATTCCGATCACCAGGGCAATTCCGGTCACGGCCAGTCCCACCGCCGCGATTCGCTGAATAGTGGGCTTCTGCAGCCCGCGCGCGACCGTATATAGCAATACCAAAATCGGCGCCGTGTATTGCAAGATGATGGCGGTGGCTACGTTGGTTCTTTGGATCGCGAGGTAGTAGAGATAGTTGGACGCGGCCACACCAAGAATGCCTAGCACGAACATCCGTCGGAAATCGGAGACGGGTAGCCGCAGCCGGTTCCAGCCGCGAAGCAACACCAGCGCGATCAAAAGAACAATGAAAGAAAACGTCGTGCGGCTTTGCGACAGGATCAGCGGATCGATGGGCCGCAGAGCTTGTCCCTTAGGCAGGAGTCGCCCGGTAAAGGCAGCACGCCCGAGAGTAGCGGCCACGCCCCACATGAATGCTGCGCTGGCAATGTACAGATATCCGCGGACAGGATGCGCTCGACTGGACAAGAGTAAGTGAAGTAACTTTTATTTTTCAGAGTACTCGATCACATAGCTGATCTTAGCTGTCTTCTGCAACATGGCCGCGACTGAGCAGTATTTTTCTTCGGACAGCTTTACGGCATCTTCAGCTGCTTTGTGCGAGACTTTTCCCCCTATGCGATAAACCAGCCGGATCTCGGTGTAGACCGTCGGCGGAGTGGCTGCCCGGTCCCCCTCGGCCCGCACCTCAAGACTGGTAAAGGGCTCGCGCTTCTTAGCCAGGATGCTGGCAACATCATAACCAGTGCATGCGCACAAGCCGATCAACACCAGTTCCATGGGACTGCTGGCAGTTTTACTGTCGCCGTCGACGACCATCCCATGACTGCTGCCGGCCTGCCCCAGAAAGCGATGGTTGTCGGTCCAGACCACTTTCGCTTCAATCACGCTCAATCTCCTTTTATCGACGATTGTCCGTCTGCGGTTCGGGGTGAATCAGCACGCGAAACAATTCGGGTGCTTCCTGTTTGAAGTGAATTTCCAGCTCGGTCGAAATATCGTGCACCCGCGCGAGCGGTAGTTCGTCGGAAAACGTGCAGTGGCAGGAAACATAGAGACGTCCGCGAACGTGTTTGACCTCGACATCGTGCACATCCAGGACTTCCGGAAAATGCGACGCCACGGCCTTCAATTTCTTCTCGAGCAAAGCATCGCGCACAACCTCGTCGCCGGTTTCGATGGTGGCTGGTTCGCTTTCGATGTGAGTCAGAATGGTGGAAATCTCAGGCACATCCTGGCGGATGTCCGATTCGAGCCGGGTCACCCGATCGTGGGCCTCCTTCAGACTCAGCTGCTCATCGAGCTCAAGATGCTGTTCGACGTGCAGGCGTCCGCTCAGATCCTGGACGCTGATGTCATGAACATTGAAATTGTTCCGTGTGGCCACGGCCCGAACGCGATCAAAAATGTTTTCTCTCCGCGCCGGCCGTGCCACCGAACGAACCACCACGTCGGCATCCGGCAGAACGTCCTGCACAGCCGACGTCACCGCATCGGCGACTTGCTCCGAACGCTGGAAGGTTACGTTGCGCGCCAGCCCGATGGAAAGATCGGCGAAGTAGCGGTTGCCCGCCCGGCGGATGCGTACGCGATCCACCTCGATCAAGCCATCCACTTTGTTGACCGCCGCCACAATCTTGCCACGCACACCTGCAGGGGCAGCGTCGAGCAGGGCGTCGACGGTTCTGCGAGCCAGCCTCGAACTTACGTATACGACGACTCCGGCAACGAAGAGCGCGGCCACAGGGTCGGCGTCCCGCAGCTTGTCGACACCGTACACGCGACCGATCAGGACCAAAGCGAGCCCAACCACCACAACACCGCTCGACCAGATATCCGTCGAAAAGTGCAAGGCATCCGCTTCGAGAGCTTGGCTATCATACTTCGTCGCAATTCTTCCCAGAGCGCGCGAGCGCCAGAAGTCTACCGCCATGGAAATGAACATTACCGCAAAAGCGGCGATGCTGGGTTCAATCTCCACGTGCCGGAAAAACAGCCGCTTCGCTGCTTCATAGATAATCCAAACGCAAGTCAGGAGCAAAAGGCCGGTTTCGATAAAGGCGGAGAAGTTTTCTACCTTGCCGTGCCCGTACTGGTGGTCAGCGTCGGCGGGCTTGTCGGAAACCCGGACAGAAAGGAATGTCACGATCGCCGCAATGAGATCAAGCCCGGAGTGGGCCGCTTCGGACAAAATGCCAAGGCTTCCCGTCGTAACTCCAACCACAATCTTCAGTGTTGTAATGGCGATCGCCGCCAGCACGGAACTTCCAGCCACAGCGCGCTTTTCCGCACGCATGGACGCCGGACTGTGAATCGCTGGCGAGTTAGCCATGACAGCATTATCGCCGCTTACGACTCCCTCCGCCAATCCACCATCCCGGCACATTTAGGCACCTGCTACCGACAGCGAGGGCACTCTGTGCTAGGATTTTCATTGACCTTTTCGATCTTCCCTGGAGGAATCATTAAATATGACGCGATACGGTTTAGTCTGCCTGCTGTTTGCGACTATGGCGTGGGGCCAAGCGGCCACCCCCACACCCATTTTGTCGACCCGACCACCGGGAAGCCCCGCCGCGAATCCCGCCGAGACTAAAGAAGCAGAAACCTCGAATGTTCCACCCGACACGCCGGTTATCACGATCAACGGAGCGTGCCCAAATCCGCCCGCCGATAAAGCGGCCGACCAGAATTGCAAAACTGTGATCACTCGCGCCGAATTCGAAAAAATCCTCGATGCCGTCCAGCCTAATATGCCCCCGCGCGTCCGGCGGCAATTTGCCATGCGCTACGCGAGTGCGCTGGTAATGGCTGACAAAGCGCATGAAATGGGCTTGGATCAAGGACCAAAGTATGAGGAGCGCATGAATCTGGCGCGTGTCCAAATCTTGTCCCAGGCGCTTAATCAGGCGGTGCAGGAGAAGGCTGGGCAGATTTCAGACCAGGACATCGACGACTATTACCACAACAATACCAGCGCTTACGAAGAAGTGGACCTGCAACGCATATTCATTCCGCATTCCCAAACGCTCCCCGCCTCCAAGATTAAACTGAGCGCTGCAGCTGAAAAAAAGCGCCAGGAGGATGCGGAAGAAGTTATGAAGAAAGAAGCCGATAAGCTTCATACCCGCGCCGTCGCCGGAGAAGACTTTGCCAAGCTTCAGGATGAAGCTTACGTACTTGCCGGAATCAAAACCAAGGCTCCCAGCACCAAGATGGGCAAAGAACGCCGCAACAACCTGCCTCCAACCCAGGCTGCGGTTATGGATTTGAAGACCGGTGAAATCTCCGCTGTGTTCTCCGACCAAAGCGGGTATTTCATTTATAAAGTCGGCGTAAAGGACGTCGAGCCGCTGGACGATAAGTTGAAAGAAGAGATCCGTGGAACACTGCGCACCCAACGCGTGCAGGAGCAGATGCAGGCAGTCCAGAAGTCTGCTACCCCTACCCTGGATGAAAGTTATTTCGGGCCCGAAATGCCTCCGACGCATGGCATGCCAATGCCACCACCCGCTCCAGGCCCCTCATCCAAGCCGTCAGGTCCTGGCTCCAAGTAATGGACGGTGATAAACCAAGTGTCATTGTAACGGGGGTCGCGGGCAACCTGGGACGGCGCCTATTGCCGCATCTGGCGGACTATCAGGTCATCGGAGTTGATTTGAATCCCCCACAGACCGGCGACCCATTGCGCTTTGTGCGGATGGACCTTGGCCTGGAGGAGTCCTGCCGCGATTTGTTTCTTCTGGTGCGGGAAGCGCGTCCGGTCGCGGTAATTCACCTGGCCTTTGTACTCGATCCCGTCCGCACTGGCGTGCTCGACCTGGATCGGATGTGGCAAATCAACGTGGCCGGTACGGCCCGAGTGATGGAAGCCATCACTGAAGCTAATCGTAACGATTCCATCGTAGGAAGGTTTGTTTTCCCGAGCAGCGTTTCCGTTTACGGTTCGGATCTGCACGAACCGGTCACCGAAGACTCTCCCCTCGGCGCGCACACTCTGCCTTATGCGATTCACAAAATGGAATCCGACAAGGTGGTCCAGCAGAGGGCACCTGCCCTGCGAGGCTGCGGCGTCTTCATGTTGCGCCCTCATATCTTTGCCGGCGCCAGCGTGGAGAACTATATGATTGGAGCTTTTCGCGGCACACCCAACGGCCGGGCAAAGCGCGCTGCCAAAATGCGGGATCAGGGCAAACGTCTTCCCTGCATGCTGCCCTACGGACAACATTATCTCAACAACCGCATTCAGTTCGTCCACGTGGACGACATGGCGCGCTTGCTAGCACACATTGTTCGCCGGACGGAGCCCGAATCCCAGCGGCTCACGGTACTGAACGTGGCAGGGCGCGGCGAGCCTTTGACTTTCGACCGTTGCATCGAGATGGCTCACGCGAGACTGAGACGCGTCCCCGGAAAGTGGGCCTTCCGTTTAGTGCTGCAGTCCATGTGGAAGCTGGGAATCTCCGCCATTCCACCAGAAGCTGCGCCATATATGACCGGCCAGTACATCATGAATACCGACCGTCTGAGCAAGTTCCTTGGTGGCGACTACGAAAATGTGATCCGCTACACCGTCGCCGATGCCTTTGCCGATTCCTTCACCGAAGAGAGTCCCGCCGCGACATCGCAAGTCGCAGCGCGATAAGTTCACTTCTTCCCTCGATAAAGTCCCGCAATCCCGAACGTATAGGGCGTCCATGAGGCTTCCCGGAATCCAGCGCGGCGCATCCGCCCCAGCATCTCTTCCGGGGATGGAAAGCGCTCGACCGACGCGGGTAAGTAAACATACGGTCCTTTGACCCCAGAGACCACCGTGCCCACGGCGGGCAAGATGCGCTTGAAGTAGACTCTATACAATTTTCCGATCAGGCCGCGAGGCTCACCGAAATCCAGGATTCCGCACTCCCCGCCCGGACGAAGCATCCGCACCATTTCCCGCAGTCCGGCATCGTAGTCAGCGAGATTGCGGAAGCCAAATGCCGCGGTAATCAAATCGAATTGTTGGTCCGCGAAGGGCAAATGAAGCGCGTCCGCCTCCACCCAACGCAACGACTTTTCCGCCGATTTCTCGTTCGCACGCCGCAGCATCGGATGGGAAAAGTCCACGCCCAGGATTTTCGCCGAACCTCCGGCCTCTCGAAACAAAGCGAAGGTCATGTCGCCGGTGCCGCAGCACAAATCAAGCACGCGTGCGTCTTGCCGCTTCAAAGTCGAAGCAAAACTTCGTGCCGTCTTCCGCCACCACAATCGATCCACGTTGAAGGAAAGTAAATGATTCAGCAGGTCGTATCGCGGCGCGATTGAGCTAAACATCTTGCGGACCGCGATCGCGGCGGACGCCGGATCGCTCGCTCCTTCGGGAGCGGCTCCAATGACAGTCGCCTTCGTCGAATCACTCACAGTTGGCTCCCGTTTCCCTGAGAGCGGCTTAGCCTTCGCAACTCGTTCACTGCCTCGACGATTATTTTCTCCGGCACATCGTTCGCAATCTCAACTTTGCCAATCCTCCGCGGCAGAACGAAGTGTACGACGCCCTTGCGCGTTTTCTTGTCCCCTTGAAGCAACCGGACGATGTTCCGACTGCGAGCCTCGACCTTTGGCAGCTTGCCAAGACCGAGCACCGCGTCGAAAATACGTCGCGCAGCGCCGTTATCGATCCGGTCCGTCGTAGCCGCGATATGCGTAGCCGCGATCATTCCCCAGGCAACCGCTTCACCGTGCAGAAAACGCCGATAGTCCGATTCAGCTTCGAGCGCGTGCCCAATGGTATGTCCGAAATTCAGCACTCGTCTCAGCCCATTCTCCCGTTCGTCGGAGGAGACTATCTGGGCCTTTAGGCGAACAGATTCCGCAATCACCCATTCGATTGCTGCAGCATCGCCGCGCAAAGCCTTCAGCTGAATTTTTTCGAGGCAGTCAAACAGCGCAGGCTTTCCAATCACTCCGCACTTTAGCGCTTCATACAGGCCAGCGCGAAACTCCCGGTCAGGCAAAGTGGACAGCACCGCAGGATCGATCAGTACCACACGCGGCTGGTGAAAGGTGCCAAGCAGGTTCTTGCCCGTGCTCAGGTTTACGCCGGTCTTGCCGCCAATGGCAGCATCCAACTGAGCCTGCACGGTGGTGGGAATCTGCACGACATCAACGCCTCGCATATAAAGCGAGGCCAGCAGACCCGCCACATCACCCACCACACCGCCGCCGAACGCTACGATCACGGCATTTCGATCTGCCCCTAAACGCATCAACTTCTCCGCCAGTTGCTCGACCGTGGCCAGCCTTTTATGACGTTCGCCATCGCTCATCTCTGCCAGTCGCGCTTTGAAACCGGCGGCCGCAAGCGACTTCATCAACTTCTTGCCCCACTTCCTGCGAACCGGCGGCACCGTCACAATGAAGAGATGCAAACGATCCCCAACAATTTCGCGCAGCAGCTCTCCCGCCCGCTCCAGCAAGCCACTTTCAATGATGGCGTCGTAGGGGCCTCGCTGCACTCCGATGGCAACTCGGGTCATGGAGTCTCATCATAACGTAATCATCCGCGCAGCTACCGGGCCGCCGCGTGATACCATTTTTGACCTATGGAGTCTGCGCCGTCCCGAACCGATTTCCTTGTGATTGGCGCCGGAGTTGCCGGGCTGCGCGCTGCGGTTGAACTGGCAGGTGCAGGAACGGTCCTCGTGCTCGCCAAACGTGAAGTCACCGAATCGAATACGCAGTGGGCCCAGGGCGGCATCGCGGCCGCACTCAGCGACGAAGACGAAATCAGTCTCCACCTCCAGGACACTCTGCTAGCTGGCGATGGCCTGTGCAATCCCGAAGCCGCCAAGGTGCTGGTGGAAGACGCCCCCGAGCGCATCGATGAACTGATTCAGTGGGGCACGGAATTCGATCGCCAGGGCACCAAACTCACCTTCGGCCGCGAAGGCGCACACAGTCGCAACCGTATTCTGCACGCGCACGGGGATTCCACCGGACGCGAGATTCTCCGCGCTCTCTACGCGAAAAGCAAAACGCTGAAAAATATTTCGGTGCGTGAGTTCGAGTTCTCCACGGACTTAATCGTGGAAGATGGCCGGGTCTGCGGCATTCATCTCATTAACGAGAGGGGCGAGAAGCAGCAGTTGTCGGCTTCCGCCGTTTTGCTCGCCACTGGCGGCATGGGCCAACTCTACCGCAACACCACCAACCCCGCGGTCGCCACCGGGGACGGGGTCGCCATGGCATATCGTGCCGGAGCCGAAATCAGCGACATGGAATTTATCCAGTTCCATCCCACGGCGCTGTACTTGAAGAATGCCCCCCGCTTTTTGCTCTCCGAGGCCCTACGCGGCGAAGGCGCCTACTTGCGCAACATCGAGTTGCATCGCTTTATGCCGAAGTACCATCCTATGGGCGAACTGGCGCCGCGCGATGTTGTGGCCCGAGCCATTCTTCATGAGCTTGAGGTCAGCCAGGTCAAAGACCCATTCGTCTACCTCGATCTCACTCACCTCGACCCCGAACATGTGAAGAAGCGCTTTCCGCGCATCTACGCCACGTGCATGGAATTCAACATCGATATCACAGCCGATATGATCCCCATCCGGCCGGCCGCGCATTATGCCATGGGGGGCGTGCGCACGGACCTCATGGGACGTTGCACGCTGCCCGGGTTGTACGCGGCCGGCGAAGCCGCCGCCACGGGCGTGCATGGCGCCAATCGCCTGGCCAGCAATTCCCTGCTCGAGGGCCTGGTTTTCGGCGCCAGAGCTGGCAAAACGATGCTGGATGAACTGGGCCACCCGCCTGCCAGCGCCGCCAAATCTCACCGCGCTGCCTCGAACGGCCCGGTCGACACTGCGACCGAGGAAGTTATCGGCGAAGTTCAAGATCTTATGTGGCGCGATGTTGGTATTGTGCGCACTGGAACAGGATTGAAAGCAGCCATAGAACGCCTAAACGGTCTTGCTCCAAGAGTGGCCCATCCGCAAACTCGACGGGCACACGAAGCGCAGAATCTCCACGCCCTTGGCTTGCTGGTAGCCCGTTCCGCGTTGGCTCGCGAAGAGAGCCGCGGCGCCCACTATCGCACCGACTTCCCCGTCCACAACGATGCCAAGTTCCTCAAGCACTCCATCGTCAAAGGAGATTCGATCCGATTCGCGTAAAAAGCAATAACCACAAAGGACACAAAGGTGCACGAAGAACTGCGGATTTCCTTTGTGAACCTTCGTGTCCTTTGTGGTTACTGCTTTTGACTTTGGGGGTTAATCACTGATGCCAGCACCGAAACCACCAGCACTCCCGCCACAACTCCCAGCGCGACCCACGTGGGAATTGGATAGTAATTCGAAACCAGCATCTTCGCTCCAACGAAGATCAAAATTGCCGCCAGCCCGTAGTGCAGATAGTGGAAGAGTTCCATCATGCCCGCCAGCAAAAAGTACATCGAGCGCAGCCCCAGAACCGCAAACACGTTGGAGGTATAAACAATAAAAGGTTTCAGCGTGATGGCCAGTACAGCAGGAATCGAATCCGTGGCAAAGAGCACATCCGTAGTCTCAACCAATACCAGCACCGCCAGCAGGGGTGTCGCATACAGGCGCGCGCGCCGTACCACAAACTTATCCCCCTCGTAATTCTCGGTCATCGGTACCCAGCGCCGAAATAAACGCAGAACAGGATTGTTTTCCGGCTCGATCCCCACACCATGCTGGCGAAAGAGTTTGATTCCGCTGTAGACGAGCAGCGCCCCGAACATGTAGGTGATCCAATGAAACCTTTGAATCAGCCCGATGCCCACCACAATGAAGATGCCTCGCATCACCAGGGCACCGACGATTCCCCAGAACAACACTTTGTGCTGGTGCTCCGAAGCGACGCGAAAGTAGCGGAAAATCAGGAGGAAAATAAAGAGATTATCGACGCTAAGCGAAAGTTCAATCACGTAACCGGTGACGAACTCCACGGCGGTCGCGTGCCCATAGCGAGAATAAACCAGCGCGGCGAATGCCGCCGCCATCGCAATCCATATCAGGCTCCAGGTCAGCGCCTCGCGAAATTTCACCGTATGGCCTGGCCGTTGCAAGAAGCCCAGGTCGAGCGCCAGCATGCCCAGCACGAAAAGATTGAACAGAATCCAGAAGAGTAGCTGGTTCAATTAAACCTCAGCGGTTTTTGTGATGCTCGCCCCGCCCGCAAATAATTTGGGAATGCAGGCGAAGCAATTTTCAGTCGGCCCTTCCCCATTTCCCCTCTTGCCACGGCTGCCACATGCCAAAGGTTTTCATCAGTTCATCCATCTGCGTCTCGTGCAGGGTCTCCTCGATTTGCGCATGGTGCAGGCGGGGACCAAGCCGTTCCGGCGCATTGGCAATACCGAATGTGAGAGCGGCCGCCTCCGCGACATGTTTCTTTAGTTGCGCCAGATCGACCTTGTCGAAAGTATCGGACATGGCGTGATAATTGATCAGGTAGTTTGCCTCCTCCTGTTCAGCGACAAAGGTCGGTACGCCTTCCAGCATGAAATCGAAATGATCGGTGCCCCATTCGGCGGTGGTTTTCAGTGTGGCCGCGTCAAACTGCTTCAGCGGCGCCACGACATTGTTCGCGGCGTCGAGCACGTCCTTGCGACCACCCAGAGAAAATCCTGTGACCTTGCCCGTTCCAGAATCGAAAATAATTACGGCTGCAGCTTTGTCCAGTTCGGCGCGGTGTGCGACGGCATAGGCGTGCGATCCGAGCAAACCTTCTTCTTCGCCAGAAAACAGAATGAAGCGAATACTGCGCCGCGGCCGCAGTCCCGCCGTTTTGATCGCGCGGAGCGTATCAATCACCAAAGCCGCATTGCATCCATTGTCGAGCGCGCCCGTGCCCAGCTCCCACGAATCGAGGTGGGCCCCGAGGATCACAAACTCTTTGGGTTTGTCGCTGCCTCGTATCTCGCCAATTACATTTGTCGCCGTGATCGGCCCGCCAATGCGATTAGGGATTGCCAGGTCGGCGCGAACCTTCTGGCCTGAGGCCAGCAGCCGTGCCATACGCGAAGCGTCTTCTCTCGCCACCAGCACCTGGGGAATGGGTCCGATCTCACCCTGCAAGGTGTCCGTGTGGCGATAGAGCAGGTCGTAGGGACGTGTGGATTGAACAGCGATGGCCAAGGCTTTCGCCTGCACAGCGCGAAGAATAATGCTCGGCGCTCTCATATACTCGGCGAAAAGGTCATCCCATTTGGCCATCTCGTGGGAGTGCACCAGCAGCAAAGCACCACTGACGTTGCCGGCTTTGACGAAATCCTCAGGCTTGCCTTCGCCCACATCAACAACGGGCACGTCCTGATGAGCGCCAAGCGCTGGAGCCCACCCCATCGAAACCACCCGCACATCGAACTTCTCCGGTGCGGAGACGCTCATTCTGGTGAAGCCCTCGCCCCAGGAAGCCGGAATGGTGAAATTTTCTGTGTACACGCTGTCCGCTCCCGCCGCTTTAAAGGCAGCGACTCCCCAATCCACGGCTTGCCGCATGGCAAGGGTCCCCGGCACTCGGCCACCGATCTGATCGGTGAGCTGCTGCAAATTCTTTTCCAGAGGCGAAGGCTTCAAGGCTTCGGCAATCACTTGGTCGACAGGATTTTGGGCTGAGGCCACAGCAAGAAGAAACACGGGTAGAATCAGACACGCTTTCACGATTCGCATAAGGTTGGAATTAGAAATCAAATCGCGAAAAAGCGAAAGCGCTAAAGGCTCAGGCCCCCAATCCGCGGTATCGCTCAGCACACCCCCGCAGCGCCTGCCGAGGTGCAAATCCCCTGGATGATTTGTTCCCCGAGATTCAAGAAAGGAGTATCTTCGTTCACTGTACCGTTGGCCAGCAACGCTACAGAAAAACCATCGTCCAGAAACATGCCATTGAACGCCGTATAGGAATAGGTTTCGCCGTTGTGCCAAACGAAGGGATGGCCCACCTCCGTTCCGAGCACCCAGCCCATCGCATAATCCGACGGTCCGCCTTGCGGATAGTTGGGCACAGAAGCTGGCGTAACCATAACCGCAAACACCGACGAAGGGATCACCCTCCCGTTCAACAGCGCCGAATCCCAGGTCGCCAAGTCCTCCACATTTGACCAAAGCGCCCCAGCCGAGAAGAACAGCGATGGATCAGGAATCAGGCCCGGGCCCTGCGTCGCGGTATAAGGAAGCGCAAATGCGGCCGGTTGCAGGTAGGAGGTATTGCTCAGCGCCGCTGGCTGGAAAACGTTAGCCTTTATGAAATCGGCATACGTGGTCGAACCTACCGCCTCAATGACCGATCCCAGGACAAAGTAGTTGCTGTTGCTGTAGGCGTATGCGGTCCCGGGCGTAAACTGCAGCGGGGCCGGTGCGATCTGGCTGAGAACGGTTTGCTCGGGCACGCCACCGATCCAGGAGTTTACCGACGGGAAACCAAGATAATCTTGCAGGCCGGAAGTCTGGTTCAGTAGCATGCGGAGAGTAATCCGTGAGTCGAATCTGTAGCTCCCCAGATAGGCCACCACCGGAGCGTCGATGCTAAGAGCTCCCGCATTCCACAATCGCAAAACCGCCGCTGCGGTGAACTGTTTGGTGATCGATCCAATCTGAAATTCGGTCGTTGGTTGAACCGGTTGGCAAGTGCTTAGATCCGCGTAACCGTACCCTTGGGTGTAGAGAATTTTCCCCTTCTTGGCGATGGCTACGGACATGCCCGTCAGTCCCTGTGCCTTCATTTCGTTTGCCACCAAGACGTCGACAATCGATCCCAGGCCGGACGTTGCCGGGCCCGGAAGCGGCGGACACGATTGTGCCGACGACGGTGCGCTGCCACCACCGCAGGCAGTCAAACCCCAGACCAGCAGCAGCAGGAGAGTTGTTACCATCGGAATTTGTCGCCAGGAACGTTCTGGACCGAACCGCAGTTTCATGGCTTGGCCTATCGCGGAGGCCTCGGGGGAATTCTACTTCTTGTCCAGCATCTGGACTGTCTCGAGGGTCACCACTCCCACTATTTCCAGGCTCTTGGGGCTGAGCTTGTCGACCGTGTCTTGTGTCGTATGCCAGAAAACGTTGTTGTAGCCGTACTCGAAATCAATCAGATCGGCGCTGGGAACGCCGCGTTGCACAAACGGTTTGTGGTCATCTTCCATCGGGATAGTTCGGGCAAAGAAGTGAGATTGATAACCCAGTCGCGTCGCCGCTTGATAAACCATGTCCTCAAGCCAGGGAGTGGAATTCTCATCCCGCTCAATGTTTAGGTCGGCGTCACCGATCATGTCTTCCAAAATAAAAGCCTTGATGTTCTTAATAGTTCCATCGTCCTGCCATTTCTGAGCCAGGTGACGAACACCGTAGACGCTGTTGGCGTCGGTCCACGGAAGTTTTATCGCTTCTTCCGCATCATCCCACAGCAGCCAAACGCTATAGCCGTCGAGCTTCTTACCCCGCAACTGGTTCGCGATTTCGAGCAGCAGCGCACTCGAAGAAGCGCCATCGTTTGCGCCAACATAATTCGTATCGCGGAATGGATAATTCGTGTCGTAGTGACTGGCGATTACGATGATGCCATCGCGCGTCCCGGGATACTTCGCAATAATGTTGCGAACCGGAAACTTTCCCTCCGATGTATCGATGGTGAAAGCGTCATCTTCGACTTGATCGCCTTTCAAATGGGCGTGAATGTAGTCTTCAACTTTTCTATGATTCGCGCTCCCGATCGGACGAGGGCCGAAGGCCACGATCTCCTTCACATACTGCATGGCGCGAGCCGAGTTAAAAGCTGGCGGCGGACCCAAATCGGTCGGGGTCGTGGAAGCATCTGTGGCGGCAGAAACGGCCGTTGAAGGCGCTGACTCCTTCGGCGCGGCTGCAACATCTTTCTCCCGAGCACAAGCAAACAGGGTCAGAGACAAAGCTAACACCACAGCCGCAGAGATGGAAAGCCGAGTCCTCCCGCCCCGGCGTTGGCTCTTGAAAACTCTCATTGTCCCTTTTTCTCGGCCCGCGCCTTCCGCTGCTTTGGATGCACGAGGTAAGCAATCCCAATGCTTCCCAAGTACAGCCCGATCATGGGCGCGGCAAAAATGCACATATTCAAGATGTCCGTGGTGGGCGTAATAATGGCCGCGATAATGAAAATCACCAAAATCGAATAACGCACGTTGCGCCACATCCACCCCGCGCTCACCACCCCCATCAACGCCAGAAAGAACACGAGAATCGGCAACTCGAAGACCACGCCCAGCCCAAGAATCACGGTAAGAAACAGATCCGTATATTCGTGGATCGTGATCATGGGTTGAAACTGCTTGCCATATCCGATCAGGAATTCCAGCGCCGCCGGATAAACGAGCTTGTATCCAAACGCACCGCCCGCCAGAAACAGACCCACCGTCGAGAACATGAAGGGCGTGACGTAGCGTTTTTCGTTTCTGTACAGTCCCGGCGAAATGAACATCCAAACCTGGTAGAGCACGATCGGACACGACACGAACAAGCCCGCCAGCGCCGCCACCTTCAAGTAAAGGTTGAAGGGATCCGTGGGATTCAGATAGACCAGCGTCTGCGCGCTTCCATGATCGGCTTCTGCATCCAGCCGACAATCTTCTCCGCATATCCCCAGCACGCGAAAAAGCCCACCGCAATCGCGACAATCGAGTAAATGATGCGCCGGCGCAGTTCCTCAAGATGATCGAGGAAGCTCATCGCAGGCATGGAGTCCTGCGGGGACTTGGCTGAGGGCGCTTCAGCAACCGCGTCAGGCATTGGGAGCCTTCACCATGTCGTGGCGCTCAGAACCGGACTCGGAGCTCGGCTCCAAGCGCTGTTCCGGGCTCAGTTCGAGGGATAATGCAGGTTTGACAGCAGGTTCCAGGGTCAAAGGCAGCGCGGCCACGGCACCCTTCGGGGGCACGGATGGGGGCAATATCTGTTGATGATTCTCCATCTCCAACTGCGAAATCTCCGATTCAATCTGGGCTTTGAACTCGTTTGAAGCCCGCCGAAACTCATTCAGCGCCTTTCCCACCTGCCGCGCGATCTCCGGCAACTTCTTGGGCCCAAAAATGATCAAGGCCAAGAAAAACAGGAAGATGGTTTCCGAGAAACCCATGCGTTTCATCATACTGCCCCGGCGTGACGGCGGCAACGCGTAGGCCGCTATTTGACAATTACTTGACAGCTGCCGCCCTCCAGCGAAATAACGTGAGAAAGATTCCGAACCTTCACGGTCCAGCCCGCATCTTAAAGAGGGAGTGGGCCTGTAGTTCTGCCTCACCTCAGTGGTTACTTAAGGTCAGCTCAATCCTGGTTTGGACCATTTGGGGACGTGCTATACTGCGCTCAGATGCGGTGGCCGGGCCTTATCTACGCCCGAACCGAAGGAAACTAATAGAATGGCCCGTAGTTCGCGTCGCACACTCTTCCTTGTAGTCGTCGTTCTTATCTCTTGCGGTTTTCTCGGCATGGTCTTCGGCCAGAAGATCAATCCCGCTGCGGCCCCAGGCGGGGATTCCGATGTCCGTGACAGCCTTCGGCAGTTTACCGACGTGTACAGCTTAGTCGAGCAGAACTACGCCGAGCCCGTGAACGCCGATAAGGCCATATACAACGGCGCCATTCCGGGCATGCTGCACGTGCTCGATCCGCACTCGAATTTCTTTGATCCCAAGTCGTACGCGCTTCTGCGCGAGGACCAGCGCGGCAAATACTACGGCGTCGGTATGACCGTCGGCCCACGCAACAACAAGGTCATCGTCATCGCCCCATTCGCGGGAACGCCCGCATATCGCGCTGGCATTCGTCCCGGCGACATCATCGTTGCGGTCGACGGAAAGCCCACCGACAACATGAGCACCGGTGACGTAGCCGATCTGCTCAAAGGCCCCAAGGGCACCACCGTCCACATCACTATCCTCCGCGAAGGCACCGACAAGCCGCTTGAGTTCGCCGTTGTCCGCGACGAGATCCCCCGCTACAGCGTCGATCTGCATTTCCTGATCCGACCGGGCATCGGCTATCTGCACATCACCGGCTTTAACGAGACCACGGAAAAAGAAGTCTCCGAGGCGCTCGACCAGATGGGCGACCTGAAGGGACTGATTCTTGACCTGCGTCAGAATCCCGGAGGCCTGCTCAGCGAAGGCGTCGGGGTCGCCGACAAGTTCCTGCGCAAAGGCCAGCTAATTGTTTCTCACCACGGCCGCAATTCTCCCGAGAAGCGCTACACTGCGACTCACGGCGACGGCGGCAAGGAATATCCTCTGGTCGTCCTGGTCAACCGCGGCACAGCTTCCGCGGCTGAAATCGTCGCCGGTGCCATTCAGGATCATGACCGCGGCCTGATCGTCGGCGAAACCACATTCGGCAAGGGTCTGGTGCAGACTGTGTATCCACTATCGGAAAATACCGGACTCGCGCTCACCACGGCCCATTACTACACGCCGAGCGGTCGCTTGATTCAGCGCGACTATTCCAATGTCTCGCTCTATGACTATTATTTCGATCGCCCTGACGATGATAAGGCTTCCACAGCGAATCGGGAGGTGAAGCTCACCGACAGCGGCCGCACCGAGTACGGTGGCGGCGGCATCACGCCCGACGTGAAGATCGATCCCACCAAGAGCAACCACTTCCAGGATTCACTCCTGCAGCACTACGCGTTCTTCAACTATGCCAAGCACTACATGGTGAACCACCACCCGACCAAGAGTTTCGAGGTTGACGATGCCACCATGCAGGACTTCCGCAAGTTCCTCGACCTGGAAAAGATTCCCTTCACCGAAGCGGAACTGCTCCAGAACAACGACTGGGTTCGCGCCAGTATCAAGAGCGAAATCTTCGTGAACGCGTTCGGCCAGGAAGAAGGCTTGAAAGTAAAAGCGGAAGCCGATCCCGAGGTCCTCAAGGCCCTCGATCTTCTGCCCCAAGCCAAAGCCCTAGCCGAGAACGCCAGGAAAGTAGTTGCCCAGCGCAACCCAGGCCCCCTGAGCCACTAACCGATTTCGAACCAAAAAGGCCCGAGCCCTCGGGCCTTTTTTATTCTGCCAATGTGGGCGCGCGTCCCCCGCTCGCGCGATCGCGATTGAAATTCTCTCAAAACTTAGGCATCTGGAACTGGACGGCGAAACTGCCTTGCCCACGACCGCAAAATCAGATGCGTAGGCCAATAAACCACTAACGGCACAACCACCAGATAAGCCGCCAAATACAAAATCCCCGGCACGAAATGCTGCTCGCGGAAAAACGGCCCTCGAGCCCAGTTCACATCAAATGTCGCGCGCCAGAAATAATTGATCGGAACCACAATCCAGGTAGTCAGCGTCTGATATTTCCACCCGCGCTCGTCATAACCCAACCGCCAAATAGCCCACAGCAACAGCGGTGGCACCACGACGTGAAACAAACCAAGCAGCCGCACAAACAAGCGCAAATGAGGGTCAAACATATATTCGGTGCCGCCAATGATGTGCCGGCCATTGAGCACGGCCCCGATTAAATCAATCGTGTAGAGGGATTGAAAAAGCAGCAACCCGCAAGCCTGCCAAGAAAAAAGCAGCGGACTCTCCAACCAGAGCGCCGCCGCAATAAACAAATTCCCCAGATCGCAAAAGTAAAGGAAGTTCTGGAATCCATACTGATGCCAGTAAACCGGCGCCCATACCAGCACCCACATACTCCAGCCAACCTTGAGCCAAAGCGGGATGCGCATGCCCGCAATTGTACCCGGCAAGAAAATCGACAGGACGAAGCTCGCCCCTTCTGCTCAAAAGACGTCATCCTGAAGCCCGCGTTTTCTCCAGAGGGCGAATGATCTCGCGTGGAGTTCGAGCCCCAAACAGAAACAGGCGTCCAGGCAATCCGGGCGTGCGATTCAAGCACCGCCCATTACCTACGTAACTTGATGCTCACCACCACAGTACCTACGATTCCAGTATGAAGTACAACGCCCTTTTATTCTGCCCTGACGACAAAACCGCCCGCGTAGTCACGCAAGTTCTGTCCGACCTGGAGTTTCGAGTCGAGCCCTGCAACGAGCCTTTTGCCGCGGTTAAGAGGCTGATGGCGGAGCACTTTGATGCCATCGTGGTGGACTGCGACAGCGAACAGAATGCGGCCCTCCTGTTCAAGAGTGCGCACAATTCTGGATCGAATCAGTCGTCGCTTGCGGTTGCCGTTGTCGAGGGACAAGCTGGAGTTGCTAAGGCATTTCGAATCGGCGCCAACCTGGTTCTGACCAAGCCCATTAATGTTGAACAATCCAAGGGCACGTTGCGCGTAGCCCGCGGGCTGCTGCGGAAAACCGATGCAGCGAAACCCGCGAGTGCGACGCCTGCTGCGCAGCCATCAGCGCGCCCCGTTACGATAATCGATGCCAAGCGTCCTTCTGCTCCCCAGATTCCTGAGCAGAGACCGGCATCCTTGCCAGTGCAGGCGCCTCCATCTCCGATTCCGTCCGTGAGCGCTTCTCTGTTTGAGGTTGAAGCTGACCTCGGTCCCAAACCGGATTCAACCGAAGCGGCTCTGCTCGAATCGATGCCAGATCCGGCGCCGGCCTCCGCCACCACGCGAGAATACCCCTGGCAGCCGATTTCCAAACCAGCTGCGGAACCGATGGCGACTGCTCTCCGCCGCGCCGCTGAAGCCACCGGAAGGTCGGAAGTTGAATCTCCTGTGAGCAGTAAAACGCTGCCCGCGCCGGCAAGCATTCCCGAACCTCGCTCCTACACCAGCGGCATGTCATCCGGTCAAGGGGCGGCCACGGCTCCCGCAAAAATATCGCCGAAGACCGAAGAAGTTGCGGAGATGCCACAAGTAGATGCGCCCGCGTTTGCTTCGCTAGGCGGCGTATCCGATGAGCCGGCATCCGGCAGTGGCAAGAAGACCTTTCTGATTGCCGCCGCCGTTGTGGTTACGGTCGCAGCCGGAGGCTATGTCGGATGGACGAAAATTCATTCCGCAAGCGCAGCTCCTGCGGCGCAAACTCTGACTGCGCCTCCGCGTATTGCTCCGGTTCAGGCTCCGCCAGTTGCGACGGCCCCGTCGTCCCAGGCTGCTGCGCAAGATACAACTGCCACAACCACGCCATCGCAGCAAGCCCATGCGCTGCCCGTTGAGATGGGCCCCGATATCACTCTTTCCACCGCGGAAACTCATCCTCCGGCTGCAAAGAAGTCGACTCCGATCATCGCACCGAACACCGTGGTTAGAATTCCTGACGAGCCGGCGCAGGCACCTTTGGTGGTCAAGAACGAAGTCTCTAACCCTGCCCCGGCGACTCCCGTTCAGCAGGACGCAACGCCAGCACCTCCGCCAGCATCCTTGAACGTCGCCTCAAACGCGAACGACCAAGCCCTCTCCGGAATCATGAACACGAGCGGAGCAAATCTGCCTCGGCAGCCCGTTCAGGCAGTGAAGGTTTCGCAAGGAGTGTCGCAGGGTCTGCTAGTGAAGAGCGTTCAACCCGTGTATCCCCAGACGGCCAGGCAGATGCGCGTCCAGGGCTCGGTCGAGCTTCTGGCCAACATCGGCAAGGATGGCAGCATCACCGCGGTCAAGGTGCTCAGTGGCCCTCAAGTTCTATCACGTGCCGCAATCGATGCCGTCAAGCAGTGGCAATACAAACCCTATTACCTCGACGATCAACCAGTCGAAATTCAGACCCAGATCACGGTAAACTTCAAGCTTCCATAAGTGTTTACAGCTAGCCAACAAAGCTAAAGCACGGCGCTGAGGATTCAATCCTCGCACCGTTTTGCTTTCTGTTCACCACGCTATAATGGAGAGATGCCTGCCCGCTGAAATTCCTTTCTGCAGGTGCTGGCCAAATTTATTTCGGTGTGACCCGCTGAGAGCTGAAAGCTAATGGATTTCAAACTGGTAAGTGATTACAAACCAAAGGGCGACCAAGCCAAGGCCATCGAATCCTTGACGAAAGGCCTGTTCGATCGCGAACAACATCAAGTTCTTCTGGGAGTAACCGGCTCCGGCAAAACCTACACGGCCGCCAAAGTGATCGAGCAACTAAACCGAACCACGCTGGTGATGGCTCACAATAAAACCCTGGCCGCCCAGCTCTACCACGAATTCAAGAACTTCTTCCCCCACAACGCAGTCGAGTACTTCGTCTCATACTATGACTTCTACCAACCGGAGGCTTATGTGCCTGCCGCTGATCTTTATATTGAGAAGGAGGCGACCATCAATGATGAGTTGGACAAGCTGCGGCTTTCGGCGACGCGGTCGCTTTTCGAGCGGCGAGATTGTTTGATTGTCGCTTCGGTGAGCTGCATCTATGGCTTGGGCTCTCCGGAAGCTTATTACGGGATGATGTTGTTTTTGGAGAAGGGACAGAAGATCAAGCGCGAGGACATTACTCGCAAGCTGGTTGAGATTCTTTATGAGCGGACGGATGGGGATTTCCGGCGCGGAACATTTCGTGTGCGCGGGGACGTAATTGAGATCTTCCCTACTTATGACGATATGGCGTATCGGGTCGAGTTGTGGGGGGATGAGGTTGAGGCGCTCTCGCAGATCGATCCATTGTTCGGGACTGTGAAACAGAAGTACGTGCGCTTGCCGATTTATCCGAAGACACACTACGTGATGAAGCCGGAGACGCGGTCGCGCGCTGTGGATTCTATTAAAGAAGAACTGAAGTGGTGGGAAGCGGAACTCGAGAAGCAGGGCCGGGTGGTGGAGGCGCAGCGCGTTCACCAGCGGGTGATGTTTGATCTTGAAATGATCAAGTCGGTCGGCTACTGCCACGGCATTGAGAACTACTCGCGGCATTTCACCGGTCGCCTTCCGGGCGAGCCGCCACCAACTTTGCTCGATTATTTCCCGCGCGATTATCTGATGTTCGTGGACGAATCGCATCAGACCGTGCCGCAGTTGCACGGCATGTATCACGGTGATCGCTCGCGTAAAGAAACCCTGGTCGAGTATGGATTCCGTTTGCCGTCGGCGTTGGACAATCGCCCGCTTACCTTCGAAGAGTTTGAGCATCGCATGGGGCAGATGATTTATGTCTCGGCGACTCCGGGCCCGTATGAGCTGACCAAGTCGGCAGGCGTGGTGATCGAGCAGATTATCCGGCCGACCGGCTTGGTCGACCCTCCGGTTGAAGTGCGTCCGGTCAAAGGGCAGATTGACGACCTGCTGCATGAAATTCGCGAGCGAACTGCCCGCGGTGAGCGCGTACTGGTGACCACGCTGACCAAGCGCATGGCCGAGGACCTGGCCGAGTATTACAGCGAAGTGGGCGTGAAGTGCCGCTACATGCACTCCGAGATCGAAACTCTGGAGCGGGTAAAGATTCTGCGCGACCTGCGCAAGGGCGAGTTCGATGTGCTGATCGGGATCAACCTGCTGCGCGAAGGACTCGATTTACCCGAAGTGTCCCTGGTCGCAATTCTCGACGCCGACAAAGAAGGATTCCTGCGTTCGAGCGGCGCGCTCATTCAGACCATGGGCCGCTGCGCCCGCAATTTGAATGGCCGGGCCATCTTGTACGCCGACCGCATGACCGACTCGATGAAGAAGGCCATGGGTGAAACCGACCGCCGGCGCGCCATTCAGGAAGCCTACAACTTAGCCAACGGGATCACGCCCGAGTCCATCGTGCGGCCGCTGGATATGTCGCTAGCCCGCATTGTCGAGGCCGACTACACCGATCTAACTGCCGGCGAGAGCGAGGGCATTCCCGAATTCAAGTCGCAAGAAGAGTTGGACGGCTATGTGCGCAAACTGGAAAGCGATATGCGCGAAGCGGCCAAGCGATTCGAATTCGAGAAAGCGGCCAAGTTAAGGGACACGATCAAGGAATTGCGGACGAAAGAGTTTCTGTTTGCGTAGGCTCCGGCCGGACGCGGGCCACATGTCGAATAGTTGAGTACAATCAGTTCCCCTTCCCCATCCTGCCGGCTACCGGGCGGGCAGTTGGCCCGATTTCAGGCCGCCGGCGCCACGCCTATGCTACATTTGCTTTCTTGATGGCTTCAAATTTGCAGCCTCCCGCCGAACCCGAGCCTGAACTTCTCTATTGCCCAAAATGCGCCGTTTCGGTTTCCGATCCGCTGACCTGCGGCGATTGCTCGGCCGCCATCTGCCGCCGCTGTGGCACTCCACTCGAATCAGCGGACGAACTGGGAATGGGGTGATCCATGGGGCTAGCCACCACTTCGCCGCCATCTGCAATCCAAGGTGAATCTCAGCCCACGCTGGTTCGCGGTCTGACTTTGCTGGATTCAGTCTTGTTGCTGGTCGGCGGGGTTATCGGCTCGTCCATTTTCCTGACCGCAAAAGACATTGCCGGCCCGCTGCCGCATCCGGTACTTTTCTTGCTGGTCTGGGTGCTGGGTGGCCTGATTTCCTTGTGTGCCTGCTTTGCTTTTGCCGAACTGGGCACGATGTTTCCTGACTCCGGCGGTCAATATGTGTACTTGCGCGAAGCTTACGGTGACCTGCCCGCGTTCCTCTACGGCTGGATGATGTTCAGCGTGGGCAATGGTGGCTCGATCGCGGCTCTTGCCGTAGGTTCAGCCGCATACCTCGGTGGGATCGTCCCGGGCATTTCGCAGCAGCATATTGTTCTCTCGGTTGCTGGCATCGTGCTGACCCGTGCTCATGTCCTGGCCTTGATCATGATTGGCGTGGTTACCTGGATCAACGTAGTTGGGCTGCGCTGGGGTGCATTGCTGCAAAACGCCGCCACCTGGGCCAAATTTCTTGCCATGGCAGCATTCGTGATTCTTGGCTTCGCCATCGGCAAGGGTGATTGGCATCACTTCACAGCAAGCGAATGGGGATCGGTTCACGGCTTGACCATGGGTGTGAGCCTTGGTCCGCTGCTTTCGGCATTCGGCGTCGCCTTGATCGCCGTCTTCTGGGCCTACGACGGATGGGTCTACATCGGATGGGTGGCCGGCGAAATGAAGGATCCGCGCCGAAATGTGCCGCTGGCGATGGTGCTCGGAGTGACGATCGTGGGGGTGATTTACGTGGCAATGAACATGGCCTACATGTACGCGCTCCCGATTACCGAAATCGCCAAGCATGAGACCATCGCACACGCCGCTGCGGTGGCGCTGTTCTCGCCCGCGGCTGCGGTGTGGCTTTCGGCGCTGGTTGCGGTCTCCTGCTTTGGCGCGGCAGCGTGCGCCATCCTCGGCAGCCCGCGAATTTATTACGCCATGGCACGGGATGGCCTCTTCTTCCGGCGCATGGCGGAAGTCCACCCCAAATGGCGCACCCCGGCATTTGCCCTGATCGGACAAGGGATTTGGGCGGGAATTCTCACCCTGAGCGGCCGCTACGATCAGCTTTACACCTATGTGATGTTCGGCATGGTGCTGTCGTACACGCTAACCGTAGTGGGATTGTTCGTGCTGCGCTGGAAGCGTCCCGACATTCCGCGGGCGTATCGTTGCACGGGATATCCGTGGCTGCCGGCGATTTATGTCTTCATTGGAACCGCCTGGACCTTGAATACGATTTTTACTCGGCCGACGGAATCGCTGGCCGGTACGATTATTGTGTTGATCGGCGTGCCGGGGTATTTGTACTGGAAGCGAAGCGGGAAGAAGGCGGCAGGAGGATAACAAAACTTCGAACTCTATACGTGGAATCTGTGTTCCGTCGGCCCGACGAGCGAGTCTCCACACGACCACTTCTAAACTGGGGTGGCCGTTTTCCTTGTGGGATTGAAGAAGGGCATCTTCACTATTCTTGCGGTCACCTTCTGCCGGATGGCTTCGATGGTGATTTCCATTTGTAGCCGGGTGCCAAGCTTGGCGTGTGAGGTTTCGATGCTGGCCAGCGCGATCATCTTTTTCAGCACTGGTGACCACGTCGTGGAAGTGGCTTTGCCGACCTGCTTTTCGCCGCAGTACACGGGAACGGCTACGCGCGAGGCCTGGCTGGGCGCGGCGGGTGTCAGGCCGAATTTCTCATAGCGCTCTTCGACTTCTGTCCAATCGATTTCGAGTCCGACGAACTGTCTCGCGACTCCTTGTTTCTGGTCCTGCTCCAAAGCTGCTTTGCCAATGAAATTTTCTTTGTTGAGATGCACCATCTTGCCAAAGCCCAGCTCGTAGGGTGAGTATTTCTGCGACGCGATCAGGGCCTTCTTGCTGCTGCTGTAGTCGACCTCGATCAGCAATAATCCCGCTTCGACGCGAGCCACGTCGAGCGCCAACATCCCGGCGGCGTGAATGTCGAATCGCTTCCCGGTTTCTATCACCGCATCCCAGACTTTTACCGCGTCGTTCCATGGAACCCAGATTTCGTAGCCTAAGTCGCCGGTGTAGCCGGTGCGTGAGATGTCGACGGGCACGCCAGCGATCTTGCCGTGGGTCACGCGAAAGTATTTCAGATTGGCAATATCCGCTTCAGCCACTGACTTCAGTAACTTGCCCGAAGTCGGTCCCTGCAGAGCGAGAGCTGCGACTTTTTCCGAGATGTCCTCGATCTGGACATCCATGTTCGTGCCATTCTGGCGAAACCAACGCAGACTGGGATCGGCAGCGGTCCAGCGATATTTATTTTCTTCGAGTCGGGTAACTGTGCCATCGTCGATGACCTTGCCCTGCTCATCACACCAGCAGCAATAAATCACCTGGCCCACGGAAACTTTTCGGATGTCGCGGGTGATCACGCGGTTCACCAGTTTGGTAGCGTTCTTCCCGGTGATCAGGTATTTGTAGAGCGGCGAGATGTCGATCAGGGCGGCGGCGTTGCGGATGGCGTTGTACTCGTGCTCGTGATGCACTTCGTAGACGCTGACCGTGTAATATCCTGACCACTCGCGGTAGTTGAGGCTTTGGCAGAGCGGAAAAGTTCTTTCGTGAAACGCAGTTCCTACGGGCACAGAGTCTCCTCGAGATTTTCTGGTCAACCAGAAACGTAGCAAGCTACGTCTCTACGGCGCTGCAGAGACGTTGTTTGCAACTCTCCGCACGTGGATTATATGCAGTGGTCAGGCTTGCGGCAAACGCATGCGTTCAGGTGTGACTCCAAGTCAAGCATTCCCGGCGAACGTTGCAGACAAGACAGGCTTGCCCCCGGTAGAATGTGAAGTCCTTTTCTACGGCGCTTTTCTGATTTTGACGTCATCTTGAGTGGCTTCAGCCGCGAAGGATCTCGCGCGAACCGACAATGTTCTGAGTGGGCACCGGAGTGCAAACTGCGCGCAAGATCCTGCCGGACTCGAAGTCCTTCGGGATGACGTCGGTTGAATAAATATATGGGTGACTCGAAATACGATGTGATTGTGATCGGCGGAGGCCACAACGGCCTGGTCAATGCAGCTTATCTGGCGCGTGCAGGCAAGAAGGTTCTCGTGCTCGAACGCCGTTATGTGCTCGGCGGAGCTGCTTGCACCGAAGAGGTTTTTCCCGGCTTCAAGTTCTCGGTGTGCTCTTACGTGGTCTCCCTGCTGCGGCCGGAGATCATTCGCGACCTCGACCTTCCGCGCCACGGCCTGGAAATTCTGCCACTCGACGGCACGTTCACGCCCATGCCGAACGGCGACCACTTGTGGCGAGTGAACGACCATGGCAAAACGCATCGCGAGATCGCGCGTCACTCCAAGCTGGACGCCGAAGCGTACGACGAGTTCGGTAAAGCGATGCAGGCGATGTGCCGCTTCGTGAAGCCGATTCTCAGCATGGTGCCGCCTGATCCGGCCACCTTGAATCCGAAGGAATTGATGAAGTTACTTTTCCTCGGCCGCCGCTTTCAGGGCCTCACCAGCGAAGATAAATACAACCAGGTCCAGTTGATGACGATGAGCGCCATCGACTTCCTGGACCAGTGGTTTGAAACTGACGTGCTGAAGGCAACGATGTCAGCCTCCGGGATCATTGGCACCTTCCTCGGCGTGCGCTCGCCGGGAACGGCCTACGTGCTGCTGCATCACTACATGGGAGAGATCGACGGCGCGTTTCGCTCCTGGGGATTTGCTCGTGGCGGCACCGGCGCCATTTCCAATGCGATCGCAGACGCGGCGCGCGAGGCCGGAGTTGAAATCCGCACTGAGGCTGCGATTGCGCAGATCATCGTGAAAAATGGTAAAGCCAAGGGAGTGGTGCTGGCGAGCGGAGATGAAATCTACGCTGACATTATTTCTTCGAGCGTCGATCCGCGGCTTACGTTCGTGAAGATGATCGAGAAAGGCAATTTGCCAGATGATTTTCTCGAAGAGATTAATCGTTACAAATTCCGAGGATCTTCCGGCAAGGTGAATCTCGCACTCGATGCCCTGCCAAATTTCAAGGCCATGCCCGGGCCGGGCGCTCATTTACGCGGCGCGATTTCGATTTCACCCAGCGTCGAATATATGGAACGGGCTTACGACGACGCTAAGTACGGCAATTTTTCCCGACGCCCGTACATTGACATGGTCATTCCAACCCTGACCGATCCGTCGGTCGCCCCGCCGGGCAAACACATTCTCTCCTGCTTCGTGCAGTATGCGCCGTACAAGTTGCGGCCTGGCCTCAACTGGGACGATCAGAAGGAGGCTTTCGGCAACAACGTCATCAACACCATTGCCGAGTACGCGCCCAACATCAAGGACATCATTTTGCACAAGCAGGTGATCACGCCGCTTGATCTGGAACGCGAATGGGGTCTGACGGAAGGCAACATTTTTCAGGGCGAGCTTTCGCTCGAACAGCTTTTCTTTCTGCGGCCGGTGCCGGGGTACGCGCAGTTCCGGACCCCGATCAAGAATCTCTACATGTGCGGATCGGCGACGCACCCCGGGGGTGGAATTATGGGTGGGCCAGGGCGGCTGGCGGCGCTGGAAATTCTCAAAGATTTCAAGGGAGCAGCCTAACCGATGCCGGGCGCCCGCGATGTTGTCATCATCGGTGGAGGTCACAACGGCCTGGTTACTGCGTTTTACCTCGCCAAAGCGGGATACAAACCTCTGGTGTTGGAGCGTCGGGCGCAACCCGGTGGGGCTGCGATCACGGAAGAATTTTATCCGGGCTTCCGCTGTTCGATTCTCGCGCACGCGGCTGGGCCGCTTCGGCAGGACATCGTCCGTGACATGCAACTGGAGAAGCACGGGCTCAGGCTCATTACGCCGGAGGTTGGAGTGGTTTCGCTGTCGCCGGACGGGCGCGCTCTGATTCTTTACAACGATGCGAAACAATCCACCCAAGAGATCGGCAAGTTCTCCCAGAAAGATGCAGGTAAGTATCCCGAATTCCAGGTATCGCTGGCAAGAGTAGGGAAAGTAATCGGCGAGGCGCTCTCGCTGGCGCCGCCGAACATCGACCATCCGAACCGGGGCGATTTGTGGGGCATTCTTCAGACCGGCCGATCGATTCGCAATCTAGGCAAGAAGGATATGTATCGGTTGCTGCGCTGGGGACCGATGGCGATCGCCGATCTCGTCGCCGAATATTTCGATACCGAACTGCTTCGCGCCACCATCGCGGCTCGCGGCATCTTTGGAACGTTCCTCGGTCCCTGGTCGGCGGGCACCAGCCTGGTGCTTCTTATTCGAGGAGCTGGGGACGCACACCCGGCAGGCTCGGCGTATTTCGCGCAAGGCGGAATGGGATCCATAGCCGAATCGATGGCTTCAGCGGCCACGCATGCGGGGGCTGAAATTCGCAGCGGAGCTGACGTCATTGAAGTTCGAGTGAAGGATGGCGCAGCGGTCAGCGTGGTGCTCTCGACTGGCGAAGAGATCAGCGCGAAAGCGATTATCTCGAATGCCGATCCCAAGCGCACGTTGTTGAAACTGGTCGATCCTATTCACCTCTCGCCCGATTTCGTGATGAAGCTTCAGCACTACCGCATGTCGGGGACGGTGGCGAAGGTCAACCTCGCGCTTGCGGGACTTCCGGAGTTTACGGCTTTGAAGGGAGCAAGTGATACCAGCGCTTTGAGCGGACGCATTCACATTGGACCGGAGATCGACTACCTGGAGCGCGCTTTCGATGAGTCGAAGTACGGGAACTTTTCCAAGCAACCGTATCTGGAAATTGCGGTTCCTTCGGTCAGCGATCCCTCGCTTGCCCCGGCAGGAAAGCACGTGATGTCAATCTACATGCAATACGCGCCTTACAAGTTGAAGGGCAGCGATTGGGACAGCCAACGGGTTGCCCTAGGCGACACTGTGGTCAGGACGCTGGCGCAATATGCGCCGAAACTTCCGGAGCTGATTCTCACGCACCAGATCATTACGCCGCAGGATCTGGAAGATACTTACGGACTCACGGGCGGTCACATCTTTCACGGCGAACTGGCGCTCGACCAGTTTTTTACGATGCGCCCGCTGCTCGACTGGGCTCGATATCGGACGCCTATTCAGAATTTGTATTTGTGCGGCTCGGGGACGCATCCAGGAGCGGGGTTGACCGGCGGATCGGGTGCGAATGCAGCGCGAGAGATCTTGAAGGATCTGAAGAAGTAGTCCGAGATCCCTGGCCGGATGTATTCCTTTGTGTACCTTCGTGTCCTCTGTGGTCGACGCCTTTGAAAATCTTAACCACAGAGGACACAAAGGTACACAAAGAAAACCTTATCTGGGCCGGCGCTTTGGCCGCCGGGTCGGCGGTGCTACAAATGAAGAACTCTGCCGTACTTTTGATCAGTTGCCCCGATCGCAAGGGCATCGTCGCGACCATCTCTGATTTTGTCTTCAATCACAACGGCAACATACTCCACGCTGACGAGCATGCGGACGAAGGTTCGAACCTCTTTCTCATGCGCGTGGAATTTGATCCGGCAGACTTTGACATCGATCTGGCTGACTTCTTCAGGCATTTCACGCCCATCGCTGAAGAATTCAAGATGCAGTGGCGTCTGGCCCGGTCGAACTACCGGCCGAAGATGATTATTCTGGTTTCGAAGTACGACCATTGCCTGGTGGACTTGCTCTATCGACACAAGAGCGGCGAATTGGCGTGCGAAATTCCACTGATTATTTCGAACCACCCGGACAATCAACCGATCGCGGATTTCTACGGAGTCCCGTACATCACAGTTCCAGTTCCGAACGATAATAAGCGCCCAGCAGAAGAGAAAATCCTGGGCCTGATCCAGCAACACAATCCTGACTTCATGGTGCTGGCCCGCTACATGCAGATTCTCTCCAATGAATTTGTGAACCGGTATCCGCAGCGCATCATCAACATCCATCATTCGTTCTTGCCGGCCTTCATTGGCGCCAAACCCTATCACCAGGCTTTTACTCGGGGTGTGAAGCTGATTGGCGCGACCAGCCATTACGTCACCGAAGTTCTCGACGACGGCCCAATCATTGAGCAAGACGTGGTTCGCATTTCGCATCGCGATTCTCTCGATGACCTGTTGCAGAAAGGCCGCGATCTCGAAAAGGTGGTGCTTTCACGCGCCGTGCGTTGGCACATCGACAATCGGGTTTTGCTCTATGGGAACAAGACGGTGGTTTTCGACTAGCTATTCATAACGCAACGCCACCATCGGATCGACTCGCGCAGCGCGCCAAGCTGGAATGTAACTCGCGAGCAGACTGACGACCCCCAGCATCACGGAGACGGTGATAAAGGTCAGCGGATCTACGGGTCTGACGTGGTACAAGAAACTCGAAAGCAACCTGGTGAGCGCCGTCGCTCCCACGATCCCAAGTAGTAAACCCAGCCCGGTAATGACAAAACTCTTTCCCAGAACCATGCGTAACACGTCTCCCCGAGTCGCGCCCAGGGCTATTCGGATTCCGATCTCCCGCGTCCGCTGAACCACCGTGTAGGCCATCACGCCGTAAATGCCGACCATCGTCAGGACCAGCGCCAGAGAGGCAAACAGCGTCAGCAGCAAGGTATCGAAACGCGATCTCCCGAGCGCAACTCCGACGTAGTCCTCCATGGTGCGAATGTTGAATACCGGGAGTTCCTTGTCCATCGACGCAATCTGGTTCCTGGCCGCGGTCGCAACGTAGTCGTCCATGGCGCGAACGCTTACCACTGGCAGGTCTTTGTTCATCGAAGCTATTGAATTCTGCACCGCTCCGGTCAGTTTTGTGGGATCGCCCACTGTCCGGATGCAAATGGTCAGGTCGAGAATCATGGCCTGGGGGTAGGCCACGTAAAACTCCGGCCTAAACTCGCCACGAAGCGACCGGTCCTTCACCCCGCCAACGACTCCGACGATCTCCCTCATCGGAGGATCGCCGTGGACGGAGACGCCGGGCCTTATGCGTTTCCCGACAGGGTCTTCATTGGGGAAGAAGCGGCGGGCAAGTTCCTCGTTGATGATGACGACTGGCGGAGCTTTTTCGCTGTCGCGGGCATCAAAAGCGCGACCTCGGATGAGCGGGATCTTCATGGTTTGGAAATAGCTTGGACTGATCACACGCAGTCCCGCCGAGGGTTCTTCGGCCTCCGGGACCGGGCGCCCCTCAATCCCGAAGGTGGTATTAATATCACTGCGAGTTAATGGCAAAGGAACAATGCCGCCCGCAGAAACGACTCCGGGCAACGCTTGGAGGCTCTCCAACAAATCATGGTAAAAAGCTATCTGCTTTTCCTCGGAGTATCTCGAGTCGGGCAAGTTGACTCTCAAGGTCAGGACATTGTGCGCGTCGAATCCTGGGTTGGCATGCAACAACCCATAGAAGCTGCGGATGAGAAGGCCTGCCCCTACGAGCAGTATCAGGCCCATCGCGGTTTCCACGACAACCAACGCCGCACGTAAGCGATGCTGACCTCCCACGGAATCCTGACTGCGTTCCTGGAGAGAGCCCGACAGGTTTGTCCGTGAGGCGTGCATCGCCGGCGCCAAGCCGAAAACGAGCCCGGTGGCGACCGCAACCAGCAATGTGAAAACGAGCACGTGCCAATCCAGTCCCGACTGAGCCAGACGCGGAACGTCTTCAGGGCTTAGCCGCAGCAAGGCGCGCATTCCCAACGCTGAGAAAATGAGCCCTAGGGCGCCACCTGCGACCGCGAGAAGTACACTCTCGGTAAGCAGTTGCCGAATCACGCGGCCTCGCGCCGCTCCCAGTGCGGCACGAATTGCGATTTCTTTGCCGCGCTTGGTCGCTCGCGCCAGCATAAGATTCGCGATGTTGGCGCACGCTATTAGAAGCACACATCCAACGGCGGCCAGAAGCATCAACAATGCCGGACGGGTGTCGCCGACGAGGCGTTCCTTTTCCGGCAACACCGCCGTCGCAAAGCGCTTGCCGTTGTCGTTCGGATATTGCCGGGCCAGGGCTTCGGCAATCACGTTCATCTCCGCTCGAGCCTGATCGACACTGACTCCCGGCTTCAGCCGTGCAATCACGTCCAGCATGTGCTGCCCTCTCAAGGTTGTCGCTGGCTTGTCTCCCGCTGGCGCCTCTGCATCCTCCCCGAGAGTGGTCCACAGCTGCGGAGCCCGTGAGTCGATGGGAAACCGGAAGCCTTCGGCGGCAATTCCGACCACGGTGTAGGGTTTACCTTGCAGCGTGATGCTTTTCCCGACGATATCCGGATCGGAACTGTACTTGGATCGCCAGAGCTCGTGGCTCAGTACGGCGAATCGCCCGTTCTCTTCCTCTCGACGGAATCCGCGGCCCACGCTGGGAGGAACTCCCAAGACGGTGAAGAACTCCGCCGTGACAATCTCTGCGTCAGTGTGGAGCGGCGTCCCGGCCCCGGTCAACGTATAGCTGGTATACCGAAATGCCGCCATATTCCCAAAAACATGGTTCTGAGATCGCCAGTCAAAGAAATCAGGGTAGGAAGTGTTCACCACAGCCCCTGCTTTGACATCGCTCCGCATATCTTTTTCGTTCAGAGAAACCAGTTGGTCCGGCTGGGGGAATGGAAGCGGACGCAACAAAACGCTATTCACGATGCTGAAGATCGCTGTGTTGGCGCCTATACCCAATGCAAGTGTCAGCACCGCGACGATGGTGAACCCCGGTGATTTCCACAAGATGCGAAGCCCGTAGCGAATATCCTGGAGCAGCGTTTGCATTGGTTATGTCTCCCCGAACCACAGTCGTTGAGTTCGTGTGGCAATTCTACTGCCACGAGCACAGCGATAAGTGTTTGAGAAACATGGAGTAACCGCACGTTGCACGCGTGCGCTTGTTCGCTTGTGGGAATCCACCGTTCAACAGCGCACATTGTGCGGTCTCCCTAAGGCCTGATATTGCGGATGTTTCGAGAACAGTTTTCACACTCCCGTAACAATGCTTGCGTATAGTTGCGACCTTCGGGTTATCTTCATCGCCCAAGGAGCCCCATGTCCACCGCCGCGACATCAGTCCTGGATTCAAAGCTGCAAAAGTCCCCCGGAAAACTGGGAATGGCCATCTTTGGAGGAGTGCTGTTGACCGGCATTTCGTATGCGGCCGTCAACCTGGTCTCCGATCTTTCGGGCTTTCACAGCACATCCATCTTGCCCTACCTTCTGCTGGTGCTGGCCTTATTGGTGGCTCTTGGCTTCGAGTTCGTCAATGGATTCCATGACACTGCGAATGCCGTGGCCACCGTGATCTACACCCATTCCCTGGAACCTCACATTGCGGTCGTGTGGTCTGGATTTTGGAACTTTCTGGGTGTGCTCACCTCGAGCGGTGCAGTCGCGTTTGCTATTGTCTCGCTGCTTCCAGTGGAATTGATTCTGCAAGTGGGCAGCAAGGGCGGCTTTGCCATGGTGTTTGCACTCCTGGTAGCCGCGATTATCTGGAACCTCGGAACATGGTATTTCGGTTTGCCCGCGTCCAGTTCTCATACCTTAATCGGTTCGATCATCGGAGTGGGCATCGCCAATCAGTTGCTCTCGCCAAAGACTGGGACCAGCGGCGTGGATTGGAGCCAAGCCAGCAATATCGGAAAGTCGCTGCTGCTTTCACCACTGGTTGGTTTCACCATGGCCGCGTTGCTGTTGCTGCTCTCCAAGTCTCTGCTGAAGAACAAAAAGTTGTACGAAGCTCCAGAAGGCACGGAACCGCCCCCGTTCTGGATTCGCGCTCTGCTGGTTCTCACCTGTACGGGCGTGAGCTTTGCCCACGGATCGAACGACGGACAGAAGGGTATGGGCCTGATCATGTTGATCTTGATTGGCACGGTTCCCACAGCGTACGCATTAAACCACGCTGTAACCGCGAAGCAATCGGAGGATTTCATTGCCGTATCTCAACAAACCGCAGGGACGCTCAACCATTACGTGTCGTCGGACGCGGTGATTGCTGACCCTCGCGACGAAGTGACCGATTTCATCCGCACAAAAACCTTCACCCCCAACACTATGCTGGCGCTGCGGGAACTGGTCACTGACATCGGCAACGAGATGGCGCTGTTTAAAGAACTCCGCAACGTACCCGCCGACCGCGTTCGCAACTTCCGGAACGACATGTATGTGGTGAGCGAAGCTCTCCGGATAATGAAGAAAAGTGGTCAACCGCCGATCTCCGCCGCGGATGATGCCGTTCTGGTGAACTACAAGAAGCATCTGGACATGGCCACTCGGTTCATTCCGGGATGGGTCAAGGTCGCGGTTGCAATGGCGCTGGGTTTGGGCACGATGGTGGGCTGGAAGCGAATTGTTATCACGGTAGGAGAAAAGATTGGCAAGGACCATTTGACCTATGCTCAGGGCGCCGCTGCCGAAATTACTGCCATGTTCACGATCGGAGCTGCGGATTGGTTCGGCATGCCAGTGAGCACGACGCATGTCTTATCTTCGGGCGTCGCGGGCACGATGTACGCAAACCATTCCGGCCTGCAGTGGGGGACTGTACGAAATCTACTGATGGCGTGGGTGCTTACTCTGCCCGTGGCGATGCTGCTTTCGGGATTCCTCTTCTGGGGGTTCCGCCATATTTTCTGAGTCGGTCAGGCGCTCGAAAATTGCCTCTTGCGTTCTTACCTATCGTTTGTGGTATACATGTGTGCCGCATTCATCAGAGCCGTACGTCTCGGGCGAGGGAAAAAAGGCCACATGGATCTCTTTCATCGCAAGGTAGAGGGCAAGGGGAAGGACACGCCCACTGGCCGCGACTGCCAGTTCTGCTATCGCACGGATCCTGATTTCTTGAAGCGTGAACCAATGGACAGGCTGGTCTTATCGAAGCTGGACGACACGGCCGCTGCCCATATCACCGAGGATGGGTATGTCAGACATCGGATTGCCGAACTGATGAAAAAGCGTGCCCTCGCCGGCATCGGAGCCGGTCTCGCGAAATCGGCTTAGGGTCGATCCTCGTGATCCGTTAAACGCCTGAAAACACTACCATTAAAACGTCACAATGAACTGTGATCCCCGTGCAAGACGGCTATCCATTTATCCGATACAATCTATTCATTGTGAATATTAATACTTTGTCCCCCAGCCAGCATTCAGTCGAACTTCATGAAGTCTGCGATCAGCTCCAGAGAATGGGCTACGCACAATTCAAGCGGATCCGCATCTATGGACAGGAATTTGAGGCAATGTCGGATCCATTCCCAAATGGGGACGGAATTGCCATCCGGGCGTTCTCGAAACGGGAAACACACGAGCGAACGCTACAGCTTCCCCTGCCGGTTGTGCAGATGGTGAAGAGACAAAAGCGAAAAAAAGTAGCCTAGCGATTTCTCAGGCGATGGTCTCAGATCCACTTCGGGGTGCATATCTCTGCATCGCCATGTCCACAATTTCACCGATCAGTTGAGCGTAAGATCGGCCTGAAGCCTTGGCTGCCATGGCAAATTCCTGTTTGCTCGAAAGCCACGGATTCGGGTTGGCCTCGATGACATACACCTCGCCTTTCGGCGTGAGGCGCATGTCAATACGGCCATAGTCGCGCAACTTGACCGCGTGATAGGCGGCCAGGGCGGTCTCCTGCAGGCGCGTAACCGTCGCCTCGTCGAGATCGGTGGCCAGGTGCGATTTGGTCAACTTATGGGCCTGCGTGTCCTTTTCGAACTTGACGTCGTAACTGGCAATCTTCGGAGTTCCTTTCGGCAGCCGTGAAAGATCAAGTTCGACCAGCGGCAGGGTTTGGGCATGCTCATAGCTGCCGAGGATGGCGGCGTAAATCTCGCGGCCCTCGATGTACTCCTCGATCAAAGCCGGCGAGTCAAACTCGTTCTGAATGTATTCCACCCGCTCCATGAGTTCCTTCACGCTGTCAACGACCGCATCAGCACTGATTCCGATGGAACCATCCTCCGAAACCGGCTTCACGATCAGCGGGAAGGAAATGTCGTGGGCGTGCTCGATCCGGCCGCGATAGGAGGTCGCAAAGAATGGTGTTTTGATGCCGTGGAACTCGAACATCTTTTTTGCCGTGCCCTTATCCTGAGCCAGGAAGTGCGCATGCGGGCCGCCGCCGGTGTAGGGCATATCCAGCAGGTCCAGATAGGCAGCGACGTTCATTTCCTTGGTGTCGTCGCCGGCAAAAGATTCGGTTAAATTAAATATCAGATCCGCGTCGCACTTTGCCAACGCGGTTAAACATTGCGGACGACCGTCCAGTATTTGATAGAACGGTTGATGACCAAGCTTCTCAAGGGCTTCGAAAATCTCTTCCCGATCCTCTTTTTCGGTTCGCGTCTTGCGCTTTGGTTTTGGCTTCGGCTTGCGAGCGGAAGTCTTTTCCTCCGCCACTACCTCGGCAGCCGCCGTCTCATCTTCCCAGACGTCGTAAAGCACGGCGACCTTGAGCTTCGCGCTGGTCATTGCAGCCTCCAGCTTCTGAAAGAATCATAGTTCTTCATTCTTGTCCTTGTTCCAAAAAATCATGTTTCACAAAAATCTTGTTCTGCACAACTCCATGATCAGCACGACTCATGGATGCACGAACTTTCCTCGCGCCATATAGTTCATTGCCAGCGCGGTCACATAGACAGTGATCTGGATCAGGTGTTCCGACTCCCGCGCCGTGTCGGCGAACAAACCGAGTTCATCGATTCTCTTCTCAATCACCTCGATCAATTTCTTGATCAGCGGACGCTGTGCCCCGGTCCAGTAAGCAACCTTGTCTACCACCGCTTTCCTTTGCGCATGCAGAAATTCGTGCGCGGGTCTGGCAGTTTTACGTCGTTTGGAAGCGTCAAAAATGTCGCGCAAATCAGTATCCAGCGCGAGGTCCGCAAGCGGGATGTCATCGTTAGTCCGCTGGTAGAACTCCGCAACCGTGGCCTCCATTTCGTCGACGGTGATGTCCGTACGCCCTCGGCGGCGAACCGGATCCACGTTAGCCAGTTCTCTCGCGATCCGATTCATGTACTGCAGCTTCGCCATCGCACCCCAGCCGCGGTAGCGCTTGCGCCAGGCGGAGCGTGGAGTCAGCCACACCGCAAAAGTTTCTGCGAAATCCTCGTCAGGATGTTTTTGCGCATACCAACCCGCCAGGTGACGCACAAAGTTCCGTGAGAACGGAATGGGGCGATAGTTATCGTGATAAGGGCGGCGAAACGGTCCAAAAAGCTGTTTCCACTCCGGGGTCCGGTGCAGTTTGTAAGCGTAGTTGAACGCGTGCCCGGCCTCATGCCGGAGATACATCATAACCTCGCGGGCATCCTCCAGGTCATTCATCTCTTTTTCGAGATGAGCCAGGTCCGCGTTCGCCAGATAGAAAGGAATGCCGATGACCGGCTCTCCCGACGGACAACCCCATTCATCGGTGAGATAACAAAGCGGGCGGAACTTCATCAACCCTTTTTGTTCGAGCTCACGATACAACTGCTGCACCAGACGCTGTAGTGGCGAACCTTCGATGGTTAGACCAAGGTCGCGAATGGGTTTGTTCAGGATCTCCTGCAAACCGGGCCGTGATTTTTCAAGTTCGTTCACGATATCTAAGATGTCACTTTAGATTAAACCGCGAAATAAAGGGGGAGAGGAAGGGATAGTCTTGCTGTAATTGTAAATGTTATCAAATTAGATATCGTGATTTGTAGGTCACGGCGGATCACGGACTAAAGATTCAAAACGCAAAGCCCACGCCCCCTTCCAATCCAACTTCTTGCTCTTCATATGAACAACCAAGCACTGAGCGGGTTGCCAAACTCGAATCATGACTCAGGCAACAAGCGGCTTGAAACACATCCTGTCCTACGGCGTGTTGTGAGACAAAGACGCCGCGCGCCCAATGATCATTTGTAATTTTTCTCGTGACACGATATATCACGCTACCGATTCTGCCGGTGATGCGTCCATGGCGCAAGGGTTGAACGCACGCCCGGCCCGTTTTCTTCCGAGCTCGCACGATGCTGACCCTCCGCGAGGCGATTATGATGCGCCGTGTGGTGGTTCTCTTGACCTCGTTCGTTATGCCCTGTATGTACGCTCAATCTGGCCCCGGCTTGCAAGATCGGACAGGCAGCATTCGAGTTCGCGTGACTCCGGCGGACGCACGCACCTGCAACATTCGAGCCACGGTTTCGCTGGTGAGCACTTCGGGAGCTCATATCGCGGAAGATCTCACCAACAGTGATTGCGAAGTCTACTTTGTCAATGTGGCGCCAAGAAGCTACCATGTAACCGTTTCCGCTGCCGGGATCGAAAACTCAGACAGCGGAAGGTTCGACCTCGATTCCCGCAGACGCCAGGATCTTGACATAAACATTACACACACAAAAGAAGCAGTCCACGGCGCGGCCGGACCGTTGGTGGCGGCAGTGGATCTAAACATTCCGGAAGGCGCACGAAAAGAATTCGACAAAGCCAATCAGTTTGTAGCCAAAGGAAACTGGCAGAAAGCCATCGAACGGCTGAATAAAGCGATCGCTATTTATCCGGATTACGCCGAAGCCTATAACAACTTGGGAGTCGTCTACGGCCGCCTGGGTGATCGGACGCGAAACCTCGAGGCGTTGCAAAAGGCAGTTAGTTTGAATGATCATTTCGCTCCCGCGTACCTGAACCTGGCGCGAATGGCGATTGCGGATCGTGATCTTGTCCAGGCGGAGGCTTTGCTGGATAAGGCCGTCGCCATCGAGCCCACGAATTCCCAGATGCTGGTTCTGCTGGCCAATACCGAACTGCTCAATCACCATTACGATCAAGCCCTGGCCAACTGCCGCAAAGCTCATTCCGGTGCACAGGGGCCGCACGCTGTGGCTCATTACGTTGCGGCGCGCGTGTTCGAGTATGAAAACCGTCCCACGGATGCAGTGGCTGAATTGCAAACCTTCCTCTCGGAAGAAACGCCCGGGCCGCGGGCGGACGTGGCGCGCAAGGAAATGACCGCCTTGCAACAAAGTAGTATTGCAACCCAGGCAGCCCGATAATATTTGCACCCAAATATTTGCAACCGGAGATTAACCGGCGGCATCTCAACAAGCACGAATTTGACAGTTGCGGGGCGAGCCCCTAGAATCGACGACATAATGTTCGACCAGTACCAGAAGAACTCCGACTGCATGTGCTGTTGTACTTGTTGTTGCGCAGTCGTGTCTTCTGGCGCCGGGAGGTTGCTGACCTAAAAGTTTCTTAGTTCCAGCACTCATCAACCCACCGCCAGTAGAAAGCTGGCGGTGGGTTTTTCTTTTTATGGCACAAACTGAAACCGAGACCAAGGCACAGCGAGTCGAGCGCCTCAAGCGGCAGAAAAACCCGTGGGAGGCACTCGACGAAATCCGGGACTTCGCGCGAACGGGTTTTGCTTCGATCCCACCCGAGTGGCTGGGAACATACTTCCGCTGGTGGGGAGTTTACACGCAGGGAGACGGCGCCGGCGTGGTTGGCGGAAAAGGCGGCGAGGGCAAGGCGTTGCCGTGCTTTATGCTTCGCATCCGGATTCCGAACGGCATTCTGAATTCCTCCCAACTCCGAACCATCGCTGATTTGACCCAGCGTCATGCTCGTGGGATTGCCGACCTGACCGTGCGGCAGAATATCCAACTGCACTGGGTAACCATAGAAGCGCTTCCGGAAATTCTGGAGACTCTGTGGCAGTGCGGCCTGAACACCATGGGCGCTTGCGGGGACGTTACACGAAACGTCACCGGCTGCCCGGTCGCCGGAGTGGATGGCGACGAAATTTGCGATGCGTCGCCGCTCGCACTGGCTGCCACAAAGATGCTTGCGGGTAATCCAGACTTTTACAATCTACCCCGCAAGTTCAAAATCTCGATCACCGGATGCCGGGTCTGGTGTGCTTACCCAGAGATCAACGATGTTGGGTTGACCGCGATCACGCGCACGCTCAACGGAAAACCTGAAAACGGTTTCTCGTTACGGGTGGGCGGCGGTCTCTCGGCCGAACCCCACCTTGCGACCCGTCTGAATGCGTTCGTGCGCTGGAACGAGGTCGAGCCAGTAATCAGAGGCATTGCGGAATTCTTTCGCGAGTCGAACCAATTGCGGGAGCATCGCGAGCGGGCACGGCTCAAGTTCCTCTTCCTGCGGCATGGATGGACCGCTGACGACTTTCAGAGAGAACTGGAGCAACGAATCGGATTCCGTCTCGATCCCGCAGAGTCCGAAGACGCGCCGTCTGACGTTTACCGCGACCACATTGGAATCCACGCCCAAAGGCGACTTGGCTATTGCTACGTGGGAGCAGCGGTTTTGCGCGGGAGAATCACAGCCGAGCAAATGCGCCACGCTGCCGATCTCGCTGATCGTTTTGCAAAAGGCGAATTGCGAACCACGAACATGCAGAATCTCCTGGTCGTGAATGTGCCCCGGTTGCAGGCCGAATCGCTGGCCAAAGAACTGGATGAGATCGGATTACGAGTGGGCGGCTCGCCATTCTGGCGTGGTGCCGTTGCCTGCAGCGGCACCGAGTTCTGCAAACTCGCAATCACTGAGACGAAAAGCTTTACCCGATGGCTGGTCGAGGAACTGGAAGAGCGTCTCCCCGGCTTCGAGCAGCACCTGAAGCTGCACGTTACCGGATGCCCCAACAGTTGTGGCCAGCACTGGATTGCTGACATTGGGATCGAAGGCAAGAAGTTGAAAGTCGGCGACCGCATGCTGGACGCGTATTACTTCTGTCTGGGCGGAACGGTTGGCTTGCATCAGTCGATCGCAAGGCCAATCGGGTATCGCTGCCTTGCCAACGAAGTGCCGGACGCAATTGAGCGTCTCCTGCGTCGCTATTTGATCGAACACTCCAGCGGTGAGAACCTGCGTCAGTTTTTCGCGCGCCACGACGATTCGGAGTTACGCGCATTTCTGGCTGGAGATGTGGTTGAACCCGTGCCTCGAGACCTGTCACCGGGACGCGTGCCACATGGAATCGAAGGCTAGTCATGGCGAAGAGGTGAATTGTATGAAGAGTCTATTTCCAATGTTCGTGAAACTGGATGGGCGTAAGGTCTTGGTCGTCGGCGCCGGGCAAGTCGGCGAACCCAAGATTCGCGGACTCTTATCGACCGGAGCCAGGATCCACGTGGTGGCGCACAACACGAGCGCAGCCGTGCGCGAGTGGGCCCGGAGCGGCGAAATGGTACTTGAAGAGCGTGGTTTTGTGCTTTCGGATTTGGATAACGTCTTCCTGGTTGTCGTGGCAACGTCGTCCCGTGATCTGAATGAGTTCGTATTTGGCGAGGCACGAGCCCGCGGCATTCTGTGCAATGTGGTAGATGTCCCCGAGCAGTGCGACTTCTATTATCCAGCGGTGGTCCAGCGCGGCGATCTGCAGATTGCCATTTCAACTTCAGGGCAAAGTCCTTCGCTCGCTCAGAGAATCCGGCAACAACTGGAGCGTCAGTTCGGACCGGGATATGCGCACTGGGTTGCGGAACTGGGTGAGACTCGACGAAAAGTTCTCGCCAGCGATCTCGACCCGGAACGCAAGCGATTTTTATTGCAATCGCTGGCGAGCGTCGAAGCATTCGAGGCCGCGCTCGTGGCCGACTCAAACGCCAACAAAAGGGGCGCCGCTGTATGACAGGCAAGGTTTATCTGGTCGGCGCTGGACCGGGCGATCCCGAACTACTCACTCTCAAAGCGGTTCGGGTGCTGAAGCAGGCGGATGTCGTTTTGCATGACGATCTCGTCGGCCCAAAGATTCTCGATTTCGCCCCGGCACACGCGCAAATCCGCAACGTTGGCAAGCGCTGCGGGACAAAGAACATCAGCCAGGAAGAGATCAACTTTCTCATGGTCACTCTGGCTGCATCCGGTTTGCAGGTGGTTCGGCTCAAGGGCGGCGATCCTCTCATCTTTGGACGCATCGGCGAAGAAATTGCAGCCTTGCATAAAGCTAACATCGAGTTTGAAATTGTTCCGGGCATTACGGCTGCGCTGGGGGCTGCGTCGACTGCACAGATTCCCCTAACCCATCGCCAGTCTTCCCACGCTTTAGTTTTCCTCGCGGGGCATTTCGCTACTGCAGACGATCCGACCAACTGGCATGCTCTCGCTTCTCTGGAGGCCACCATCGTGATCTATATGCCCGGCCACAATTATTCCGAGATTGCTCGCAAGCTCCGAGGTGCGGGGCTGCCAGATGGGACACCGTGCGCGATCATTTCGCGCGCAACCACATCAGACGAACAAGTCTTTTCAACCAAGGTAGAAAACCTGGGCGACGCTCCCCGCCTGCCCGCGCCGACGCTGCTTGTAATCGGAAAGGTCGTTCGCCATGCCGAAGATCGGTTTTCGCCCGAAGAACTTGCGGCTTGGAACTGTTGGAATTCGAGCGAACCTTCCCTTGCGATGCATGCAGCATCAGAACTTTCACGCAGTTCAAGCGCCGGACTCGGAGATGAGGAGCAGGGAGTATGAAAGAGAACGTAGACAGAATTCATCAGTTAGTCGAGCAGTGGAGCCCCGAAGATTTATTGCGGTGGGCTTTCGTAACGTTCGGAGGCTACGTCGAAATTGCTTCCGGCTTCGGACCTGAGGGTATAGCGCTCATTGATATCGCCGCCAGGGTGCAACCGGAGTTTCGTGTGTTTACGCTCGATACGGACTTCCTGTTTCCCGAGACCTACGATCTCATGCAGCGAATTGAGAAACGCTACAGGATCAGAGTGGAGAGGCTCAAGTCCGCCGTGACGCCGGATGAACAGGAACGCCTGCATGGACCGGCGCTGTGGGGGCGCGACCCGGACGCCTGCTGCAATCTTCGAAAAGTCGAGCCGCTACGAAATAAGCTGTCGCAACTACGCGCGTGGGTAACCAGCATCCGTCGCGACCAGACCCCGGCCCGAGCGCGCGCACTCAAGGTAGAGTGGGATGCAAAGTTTCATTTGGTCAAGATCAATCCGCTTGCCGATTGGACCGCCGAAAAAGTCTGGAAGTACATTCGTGACCACGACCTTCCCTACAATCCTCTGCACGATCGTGGTTATCCCAGCATTGGCTGCACGCATTGCACGAGGAGCGTGCAGCCTGGAGAAGATGCACGAGCCGGCCGCTGGTCCGGGTTCAACAAAACCGAGTGCGGATTGCACACGGCCGAGCAAACCGGCACCTTGATTTCGATGATCGATCCTGCGCCGGGCCAGCGTGCAACCGAGGCCTGATCAACGCGCCAAGACAATCGCAGGAGTGCCCTCACTTGTCTTGGTGTCCCCGCCCGTCAGCGATGCTCACGGACCGCGGTCATCCGCGTCGTTGCTCTTCCTTTGTGGACCTTCGTGTCCTTTGTGGTTTACGCCTTTGGGTTCCCTCATCATGAATCAGAGACCCCGCGCACCTCGCCAGACAACCCTGCGCCCCTTTGAAATCGCAGTCCCACCTTCCCAATTGCGATACAATCCGCCTCAGAGGCATTCCTGACAATCAGGCGCGGAGGCCCAGATGGAACTTGGCTTTGGTTTTACGACCATAGTAATCATCATTTTCGCCTTATACCTGCTAAGTTCAATCAAGATACTGGCGGAGTACGAGCGCGGCGTGATTTTTCGCCTGGGGCGTCTGCTTCCGGAAGCCAAAGGTCCCGGGCTCATTTTCGTCTTTGCCCCGCTCGATCGCATGGTTCGCATCTCCTTGCGGCAGGAGGCTCTCGAAGTGCCGGCGCAGGACATTATCACGCGCGACAACGTGACCTTGAAGGTCAACGCCGTCATCTTCCTGCGCGTGATCGAGCCGAGAAAAGCTGTGGTCGAAGTTTCCAACTACGTGTATCAGACCTCGCAGTTCGCGCAAACCACGCTGCGTTCCGTTCTCGGCGAGCAGGAACTGGACGAACTCCTCGCCCATCGCGACAAGATCAACCTGCGCCTGCAAAGCATTCTCGATACCCACACCGCTCCCTGGGGAGTGAAAGTAGCCAACGTCGAAGTCAAGCAGGTGGACATGCCCGAGTCCATGTTGCGCGCCATGGCCAAGCAGGCCGAGGCCGAGCGCGAAAAGCGTTCCAAGATCATTCACGCCGAAGGCGAGTTCTCCGCCGCGCAGCGCCTGGTGGATGCGGCGCATCTGCTCGCAACCGAACCGGTCAGCGTACAGTTGCGCTATCTCCAAACCTTGACTGAAATCGGCGTGGAGAAGAACACCACCGTAGTTTTCCCGGTTCCCGTGGATTTCTTTTCCGGCATGCAAAAGCTATTGGCAAGACCCGGCGGAGGCGCTTCGTCCGAAACTGCGAAGAGCTGATCCGTCGGCAATAACCACAACGAGGTTGAAATGGCAACGGCTACTCAGGACACGGAAATCACGCTGGGCACGGGCAAGATGCTTGCCCTGTTTTTTGGACTCGTCGCACTGTGCGCAGTTTTTTTCGGCATGGGATTTTCCCTGGGGAGAAGCTCCGTAAGAATCGCATCTCCCGACCTCCCCGCCGCGACGACCGTCAGCACTACCGGCGCACGGCCTTCCGCGGTCAAGACCACGAGCGCCAATCCGCCCGCCGACATGACCTTCTACAAAACGGTTGAGAGCAAGGACGTAAATACCCAGCCCGTCCCCAAGGAGGTCTCAACCTCTGCTTCCGAAAGCACAGCGCCTCCGGCCACAGCAGCCATCGCCGATCCCACGGCACCGCCCGCGAACAGTTACTTCGTGCAAGTAGCCGCGGTCAGCAAGGCCGAAGACGCGGAAGCCCTGGTCGATGCGCTCAAAAAGAAACAATATCCCGCATTCTCAACCAATGCGCCGACCGACAAGCTCATCCACGTGCAGGTTGGACCGTACCCTGACATCAAAGATGCCGAACTGATGCGCGGCAAGCTGGTCAGCGACGGCTACAACCCAATCCTGAAGAGATGACAACTGTCGACTTCCAATTGACGAACTGTCATCCCGACCAAAGCGAGGGATCTCGGTTCTAGCCCGCACAACCGATATCTTCAGTCTCTGCTGAACCTCTGCTCTTTCCACGGATCGCCGCGCATGTGATAGCCGTTCTGCTCCCAGAACCCCGGCGTATCGTGATCCAGAAACTCCAGCCCTCGCACCCATTTCACCGATTTCCAAGCATAGAGATGAGGCACGATCAGCCTCAGCGGATATCCGTGGTCGGGCGTGAGCTGCTCGCCGTCGTGATGGGTTGCAAGCAAAACTTCATCGCGATCAAGATCGGCGAGCGGAACGTTCGCGGTGAATCCCTGTTCAGCATGGACCAGAACATACGCAGCATTCGCTTTGGCATGAGCCCGCCGCAGCAACTCTTGAAACGCCACGCCCTCCCAGCGATTGTCGAATCGGCTCCAACGCGTGACGCAGTGGAAATCGCTGCCACGCTGCACTTTGGGCAGGGCGTTGAACTCGTCCCAGGTAAAACGCAAAGGAGAATCGACCCGCCCGTACACCTGAAAATCCCAGGTCTTCGAATCGAAGCGTGGCACCGCCCCATAGTGCAAAACCGGCCACTTCAGCGTGAGAGACTGCCCCGGCGGCAATCGTCCCTCCTGCTTCATCTGCCGTTCCCGTTCTCGCCGCTCGTTTCCTTCAAAAAGCATTTAGCCCTTCAATCGATGGAAGACAGGCGTCCCCGCCCGTCCGCCAGAATCACTTTCCCGAACATTGACAACCATCGATTCCGATTCTATTACTATCGTTGCCATGACTGATCCGGAGCAAACCCTGAATCGCATGCTGCACGCAGTCGCCGACCCCACTCGCCGCCGAATTCTGCAAGCTCTCAAGGAGCGCGGAGCCTGTTCCATCGGCAAGGACGTGGGCCTATGCGCTTCCGATCTCGAGCCGCGAGTTCACCTTTCGCAACCGACGATCTCCCATCATATGTCGATTCTGACCAAAGCGGGCTTGGTAGAGGCAAAGAAGCTGGGACAGTGGATGTGGTACCGCCGAAACGAAACCGCCCTGCGAGAATTTGCCCGTGAACTGCGCGAGAGTCTTTAACAGGTACAGCTAGTGGCGCCGCCGTCCTAACCCGCGAGGAACGCCGGCTCGATCAAAACTTCTGTCTTCTCAATGAGCGCTATGGTCTGTTTGCCGTTCATCAAACCATACGACTTCTATTTGGACTGCTAGTTTTGCCAGTTCCAAGGGTCGCACCGTGCTTCATAGACTATTGCAGTTTCAGGAACAGTTTCCACAGAAGGAATCTATGAAAATCAAATCGGCGGTGTTTACGATCGCGTTAGTTTCCATTCTGGCCGCCGTTTCCTGCAACAAGGAAAACGGTCCGGTACGGGAGGCCGTATCCAATAAAGATACCTATCAGGAAGCATATGTTTACGCTTTCCCGATGATTGCTGCATACAAGGCCCTGTACCAGTTCAATGTCGACACGACGAACTCGCAGTACAAAGGGCCGTTTAACACGATCCTCAACGAGGCTCGGGTCTTCACTTATAAGGACACCAGCATCGTCACACCGAACAGCGATACACCTTACTCATTGGTGCAAATGGATCTGCGTGCCGAGCCCATCGTTCTGTGTGTTCCCAAGGTCGAGAAAGATCGTTACTACACCTTCGAAATAGCCGACCTGTATTCACAGAACTACGCGTATATTGGCAGCCGCGCCACCGGAAACGACCCGGGCTGCTACATGGTTACAGGGCCGGGCTGGAGCGGTACAACGCCTGCCGGTATCAAGAAGGTCTTCCCATCAGAGACGCAGTTCTCCCTCGCCGTCATCCGGACGCAGTTGTTTAACCCGGGCGACATGGAGAATGTGAAGAAGATTCAAGCGGGCTATAAAGCCCAGACGCTGTCGGCGTTCACCCATCAGCCACCGCCCGCCTCGTTACCCGCGCCTGATTTCCCGAAGTTCACCGATGATGCCTTCAAGTTGGACTTTCCCAAATACTTGAATTTCCTGCTCCAGTTCTGCCCAACACCTACTGAAGAGACTGCGCTGCGGGCGAAGTTTGCAACGGTCGGAATCGAAGCGGGAAAACCATTCGATTTAGCGAAACTTTCTGAGGTACAAAAGGGCGAGCTAGGTTTAGCGGTTAAGGAAGGCTATGAGGCGATTGAAAAAGCGAAACTCAACATCGGCAAAGAGATCAACGGATGGAGCGTTGGTGCCGCCTTCGGCAACCGGGCGTTTTACAACGGCAACTACCTGCTCCGTGCTGGCTCAGCCTTGGCTGGCATCTACGGCAATGATGCGGTTGAAGCTATGTATCCCGCTGCTAAAGCCGCCAGCGACGGCCAGCCCCTTGATGGTAGCAAGCACAATTACACGCTGACTTTCGCCGCCGGACAATTCCCTCCCGTGAACGCATTCTGGTCCGTCACCATGTACGATGGCAAGACCCAGTTGCTGATTCAGAATCCAATCAACCGCTACTTAATCAACTCCCCGATGCTGCCGGCCCTGAAAAAGAACGCCGACGGCTCCCTGACAATCTATATCCAAAACGATGCCCCGTCAGCGGACAAGAAGTCAAACTGGCTACCCGCGCCCGACGGTCCAATCTATCTGGTGATGCGGCTGTATTGGCCGAAAGAGACCCCGCCCTCAATTCTTCCTCCGGGTGATGGCACGTGGCAGCCGCCGGCGATTCAGACGCAGCCTGCCACTGTCGCAAAACCGACGTAGGACGTGTCGCGATTGCGGCGTAACATCTCTGCGCTACACTCTTGCCGCTGAAGGAAAAGCCGCCTCCCGAGGAAGCGGCTTCGCATTGCGTCGCTGCACTACTGCGCGCCCGCCGGAGTTGCGACCAGCTGGGACACCTTGAGGTGGAAGTCAGGGCGAAGCGTCTTCAGGCTAGGGCGTTCGGAAGCTGCCTCGGATCTTTCCCGACCCGTCTTCAGGCCAAACGCGTAAACGTTGCCGTCGTCCGAGCCCAAGTAAACCACCCCATTCGCGACGGCAGGCGAGGACTCTACCATGCCGCCTGTGGCGTAGCTCCAGAGCAGGGCGCCGGTGCTGGCATTCAGCGCATACACGTTCTGGTCGTTCGAGCCGACATAAACCACCCCGTTCGCCACGGCGGGCGAGGATATCGCCCCGCCGGTGCCGTAGCTCCACAGCAAGGCGCCGGTGCTCGCATTCAGCGCGTACACGGTACCTGCGCCCGAGCCGGCATAAATCACCCCGTTCGCTACGGCGAGTGAGGACTGAACCCCGGTGGCGTAGCTCCACAGCAAGGCGCCGGTGCTGGCCTTCAGCGCATACACGTTGTCCGCGCCGACATAAATCACCCCGTTCGCCACAAGGGGCGAGGAACTCCCCCCCACGGGGTAGCTCCAGAGCAGGGCGCCGGTGCTGGAATTGAGTGCATACACGTTGCCGTCGGCGGAGCCAACATAAACCACCCCATTCGCCACCGCGGGCGTGGAAGTCACCTGGGCGTTAGTGCAGTACTCCCACACGGAGCCGCCGGTGCTGGCACTCAGGGCAGACAGACAGCCGGTAAAGGCGCCGATATAAACCATTCCGTTCGCCACTGTGGGCGAGGACAGTACGAGGTCGCCGAGGTCGGTGCTCCACAACCCAGCCCCGGTGCTTGCATCAAACGCGTACACTAAGTCGTCGTAGGAGCCAACATAAACCACCCCATTCGCCACGGCGGGCGAGGAAACCACAGTTCTCGTGGTAATGGCGCTCCACAGCTTGGCGCCGGTGCTGGCTTTCAGCGCGTACACATGGCCGTTCATATCTGTCGTCCCGATATAAACCACCCCATTCACCATCGCGGGCGAGGAAATCACGCCGCCACCGGTATGGTGTTTCCATTTCACTTGCAGGCTCCCAACATTGTTGACGTTCAGCACATTCTCATATGGGTTCCAGCGCTTCATGTCGGGCCTGTCGAACTCACTCCAGGAGGTCCGTACCAGGAATGTCGCCTGCGCGCCGGTATGTCCCGAGCGCTCGACCGCGCTCACCCAATGCCTACCCGGCAGCGCCGAGGCGGGTGCCGGAATGGCGATCTGGGGAAATGATCCCGCGCCGTTGGTCAGGGCCACGGCTTCGTCCTGGGTACCGAAGTAGATGTCAATCTGGGCGTTGGGCGCGAAGCCGCTGCCCGAGACCCGTAGGCTGGTCGTTGGCGGCCCGTCGGTGGGCGAGAGCGAAATCGCAGGTTGGCTAAAGCAGAATCCTGCCAGAAACAAAATTGCGGTCCCCAGCAAACAGACTTGCTTGCGGGTCCGGGCGGAAACGATTGTGAGGCTTGTCATGTTGACCTCGTAACGCACCCTCGGAGAATCGTGCCCAGAGCGAAAACGAGATGCTTCCGATCACCAGAACTATACTCGACGCCGAAGTCGCTGGGCCATGGTCGGACTGGCTTAGTTCGACGGCTGCAATCGTACTCCTTAAGAGCACAATTGCAAGGGAATCTGTAGCGCGCGCTCCGGTTTTGCCCCTTTGAAAATGACGCCAGCGTATCGCTGTTGGAACGTCCATTTCGCTTACGACCAGCGGTCAAAACGTGTAATGGCCTGTTAACGTCACCGGAGACATCGGGCAGTTGACTCTTGGTTTGAGCGGACAGATAATGAACCACCTTTGGAGGACGCCGATGAAACGCGCTCCCCGGACTCGCAAGACATCAGCCAACCTTTCCGAATCAATCAGTCGGCAACTCAACATGTACGCTCTTGCGGCAGGAGCAGCCGGAGTGGGTTTGTTGGCGCTGGCGCAGCCAAGCGAGGCCAAGATCGTCTACACGGCAACGCATCATGTAATCGGGCCGAATCACAGTTACAGGCTTGACCTCAACCATGATGGAACAACCGACTTCACGCTCAACAACTCGGCTTATTGCGGTACCGACCTTTGTAATTTCAACCTTTCTCTGAAGCCCGCCAACCGCAATCGCGCTATTGGTTACGTCGACGGTTTTCAGAGGCCGTGGGAATCAGCCCTAATGGGAGGCGTCCGCATCGGGCCAAGTGACACCTTTAAAGAAGGTAGGGGAGGAATGGTCGAGGTTATCTATTTTTCCTATGCTTACGTAGTCGGTCCCTGGGCTAATACAAAAGACCGTTGTCTCGGATTGATGTTTGTGATTAATGGAGAAACGCACTACGGTTGGGCACGACTCAATGTTAAGGTTCAGAAAACTGTAATCATTGCGACGCTGAGTGGCTACGCATACGAGACGATTCCGAACAAGTCCATTGTTGCTGGGAAGGAGACGGGAACGGATGACGCCAATCTTGAACAGTCGGATTCCGCAACTCTTACCGCTCCCATTTCACAGCCCGCGTCGCTGGGCCTGCTAGCCATGGGAGCGCATGGGTTGTCTATCTGGCGGCGAGAATCAGTGCGCGTTCTGCCGTAAAGCGGCTGGGGGCAGTCTTTGCCAACAGCCCAAAATCCCATCCATGGACGTGCCCACTAGCCAGCCCCTGCTCGCTAACTAATGTAAAATCGCGATTACGCTCATTGACCCGTGCAATGGGGGCCGGGTTGGCCGTCCCAGCTCCGCTCGGGCGGGGATTTTTCCAGCCTGCCCCGGCACTGCGCTCCGATCTCGCGTATTGTCCCAAGCCGTTTCCTTCTTCCCATTTCGGGACCCAACCACTCTTTTTCTTCGCAATTTCCTTGACTTCACTGTAGCTATAAAAGATAAACAATATATAGCTAACTTATCGAAATGCCCTCCCCCAACCACAACCCGTTTCTTTTCAAGATTTTCCCCGTAACTCCTTTGAACTCAAAGATTTCAACCCTAGTCCCCCGCTATCCCTCTGATTCCAAAAGATCAGGGGAGAGGGGGGTGGAGACCAATTATGTCGTTATATCCCGCTAGCATTCCCCGTTGCGAGCACCTCAAAGTCAACGGCACCCAGTGCGGATCGCCCGCCCTGAGACGCAATCACTTCTGCTATTTTCATAAGCACTGGCAAGAAACCCGCATCGTGCTTAACGCCAACCGCGCCCGCCGCGGACGCGCCGCGCTCGATCTCCCCGTGCTCGAAGACGCTAACTCCATCCAGGTCTCGTTAATGCAGGTAATGCGCCTGATCCTCAGCGGACAACTGGACCCCAAGACTGCCGGTCTGCTCCTCTACGCCCTGCAGACCGCTTCCTCGAACCTGGGCCGGACCAATTTTGAGCCCGTCATCAAAACCCGCGTAGTCATTGATCCCCGCACGGTAGACCAAACCCCGCTCGGCGAAGATCCCTGGTGCGAAGAAGATTTCGAAGAAGAAGACGACGACGAAGAAGACGAAGTCTCCGAGCCAGTCGAGGCCAAGTCCGAAGACTTCGGCGAGGATAAAGAATGGACCGCCGAAGTACCTATCCCCGACATCGAAGCCCAAGCCGAGGCCGCAGAGAAAGCAGAACAAATCATTCCTCAGATTCAGGCTGTCGCCAGTGTCTCAATCCGTCCGCATCGCACACCTAGCCCTGGACGCCCCCGTCAGGGCGGGCTTAGCCACGCTGATCGGAACTCAACAGCACAATGGGCGAGTGTTCCGCGCTACCCTCCCATCTGATTGAGAAATGCGGGGCGGCCGGGAGGCGTATAATTCACGGCGCTGTGGAGAATCCTCGTGCAATTCTCTGAATTGATTGGCCAAGAGGTTGGTGTACTGATTCCAAGAATCGACAAGGCCAAGATATTTCATGTGAAGGTACTTGGAGTGGAAGGCGGAGGGATATGGATTTCCAGTCAAGCCGCTGTCAGGGTCCTCCTGCAAGTACTCCAAATCCAAACCGGGCCAAAAGAGTTCGTATTCTTCCTCCCGTATCACGAAATGTCATTCGCAATGGTAGAGGCCCACAGTTCGACAGTCGACGAAAAATCGCCTCCCCGATAAGTTGGTGAAGTCGATGCGCTCCGCGGGAGTCGGTTCGCTGAAACAGACAGGAGTATCCGCTTTACACGGGCTTAGGTTGCGCTTGCGGCTTGGGCCTTTTGCGTGAGGCGGCGGGCGTGGGCGATCAGGTCGGCCACTTCGAAGGGCTTTACCAGGCACGGCACATTTTTTTCTTGCAGGAAGCTTCTTACTTCTGACTCGGCTACGGTAGAGAAGGTGAATAGCAGATGTTTCTCCATGCCGAGACAGTTTTCCGCGAGCCAGCCGTAGACTTCTCGGGCGCTGCCGTTCCCTTGCGCCTTGCCATCGATGATGATGGCGTCGAATGACTGTTGTCGCAACAGAGACTTCATTTCTTCGACGTTCATCGAGGTGACCACTTCAGCTCCGGCGCCGGTCAGGACGTCGCGCTCGAATTCGAGGACGGCTTCCTCGTTCTCGATCAGCAAGACGCGTCCTGCGAGGGCGGCTTCGCGGCGCGCTGTGGGGGTCAATTTTTCGGGAGTTTCGCTCTCACCTGCGGACGGGAGGACTACTTCGATCACTCCGCCGCCGGTGGTTTGGTTCCGGGCGGCGATTTGTCCGCCGTGCTCCTGAATAATTCCGTAGCAGATGCTCAGGCCGAGTCCGGTACCTTTGCCGACACCCTTGGTGGTGTAGAACGGTTCGAAGATGCGATGCGGTTCCTTGATGCCGGGACCGGAGTCGTGGAATTCGGTGTGAACGTTTCCATCTTTGGTGTGGACACGCACTTTCAGGGTGCCGCCCTGGCCGGCTTCCAGCATGGCGTCCACGGCGTTGTTGATGATGTTGAGAAAAACCTGCTCCAGTTGGTGAGGATCGGCCGTCACTGCGGGAGTGGGAGCTTCGAATTCACGCTGCAGGTTGATGCCATTCACCTTCAGGTCGTAGTCGCGCAGGGCGAGGGTTTCGTCGAGTACCTTGCAAATGTCGACGTACTCTTTCTGCGGCTTGCGCTGGCGGGCGAAGGACAACAGGCTTTGCACCACGCGATGCGTGCGTTGCGCCTGCTTGAAGAGCTTGCTCACGAAGTCGGCGGCGTGATCGTTGAGTCCTTCACTTTCCAGAAGTTGCGCGTAGCCGAGAATCGCGGTCAACGGATTGTTGAGTTCGTGGGCCACGCCCGCAATGAGCTGTCCGACGGCCGACATCTTCTCGCTCTGCAGCAACTGTTCCTGAGTCTTGCGCAAATCTTCGTAGGCGCGGCAGGTCTCTTCGTAGAGACGGACCTTTTCTATCGTGGTGGCCAGTTGGCGGCCGATCGCGACCAGCAGATTTTCATCGTTGCTGGAGTAAACGCGGTTCTCGCGGCTGCTGATTCCCATCATGCCGATGGGCGAATCCTTACTCCACAGCAGTACCCAGATCCAGGAACTTAAGCCGTCGGCGCGGATGAATTCCGCCACGAGCGGCGGAAGGTGCGGCAAGTATTCGGGAGTGATCACTTCGGTGCGGGACCGGGTTACGAGATCGCCGAAGCCGCCGTGGAACTGGACTTCAGACAAGCGGGCGCGATCGGCGCTGCGCTGCCCCCAACCGGCCCGGCGGCGGAAGGTAGTCTGGTCGGCGTCACCAAGATAGATCGATCCGGTTTCGGCTCCTAGAAGCGAAATGACCTGGCGCAAAGTCAGGTTCAGGATCTCGTCCAGATCGAAAGACTGGGTTGCGATCACCGCCATTGCGTTCAGCGCGTTCAACTCGCGGTTGCGTTTGCGAATTTCGTCTTCGGCTCGTTTCTTCTCGGTGATGTCGAGCAGGAAGCCCTGGTAACGTTCGATCTTGCCGAGGGAATTGCGGGTAGCGAAGCTGCTCTCGAGCACGGTGATCAACACGCCGTCCTTCCGGCGCAACGTCATTTCAAAGTTGCGGACATAGTTGTGGGCTTCGATCTCGCGGTGAAAGGCATCGATCTGTTCGGCGGATGCGGAGAGTTCCGTGTCCAGATCCATCGCCATCAGTTCGGCACGGCCGTCGTAGCCCAACATGCGCACGAAGGCGTCATTGCAGTCGAGCAGTTTGCCGCCGGGCGTAGCGACGAAGACGCCCTCCTGGGCTTGCTCGAAAATCAGGCGATACTTTTCTTCCGCATCGTGGCGGTCGGTGGTGTCATGCACGACGTGAATGGTGCCCTTTTGCTGGCTTCCGTGCTCGCTGTAGGACGAGGTGGAAATCATGCAATTGCCACCGAAACAGGGGTCCTGTGCTTCCTGAATGCCTTCTTCGGCGGCGACGCAGTAGGGGCATCCGGACCATTCGCCTTTGCGCGGCAGCACGAATTCGCAGGGCTGGCCGATCACGTCCGCGGGGGCTTGCCCGAGGCGCTGGAGCAGAGCCATGTTGGCCTTCATGACTACGAATTCGGCGTCGTGGACCAGGACCAGGTCCTGAATGGAGTCAAAGGTATTCGCCCACTGGCGATGCGAACGCAGAATCTGTTCCACGAGCCGGAGATTCTCCACGGCCAGTCCCAGTTGATGTGCGCTGGTGACTAGGAACTCCATATCGTCGGGCGTGTAGGAGAAGCGGTGGCGAATGCCCAGGGACAAAGTCCCGACCACCGACTTTTTCCCCAGCACCGGGAGCATGACCACGTGATGAAAGCGTTCCCGCTTCAGATGCGGCCGCGTGGTGTCCGCCGCGCTGGAGGTTTCAATCACCATGGGCACGGTTTCGGTGAGCATGGCCTTGGTAGATTCATCCAGAGGGACAGAAAAGCGATCGCGAACGTAATCCGAAGTAAGCCCGATCTGGGTGGTGAGAACCAATCTCTCGCCTTCCAGCAGGCGAAACCATGCCGCTTTGGCTCCCATGAGAGTCTTCAACTCTCCGAGGGCGGTCTCGGTCATCGGCCCATGCTGCTGCGAACGCGTGATGGTCGTGGTCAGGGCATTGAGCACACCCAAGCGTCGGACCCGCATTCTGGAATCATCGAACACCATCAGCAGCATGCTCAATCCCAGCAGCAGATCGACCGCGAGGCTGAACCCTGCCGGCAAATGCGTGTTCAATGGAGCCCAGTCAAGATGCACCGCCAGCAAGCTGATGCTCAACATCCAGGGCCCGATCTCCCAGCGTGCGTTCAGCGGAAACGGATTAATTGCAGAGCAGCGCCGAAGGTGATGACCCGGTAGGAAACTTCGAGCACCACGCGAAGCGCAAACGAGTCCGGCCACCACAGCGCACGCACAGCCGCATAGGCGACCACTGCAACGGAAAACGCCAGCAGTGGCGTCAGCACTTTGCGGGCATGGCTGTAGACAAACACCGCCGCCGAGAACAAGCACAAGGCCAGGACAAATTGGGATTGGGAAACGGCAACCGTGTAGCGGGAGTTTGGGTCGACGCCGGGATGGTGAATCGTCCAACTGGAAACGAAGTATGCCAGCCAGCCCAGGATCCAGACCAGCAGGTAGCGCTCGCGAAAAGTGCGGAACACCAACAGGCCCGCGGCCAGGATGACGAGCGCAGCGGATTCCACCGCCACGAACTTCGGCAGCGGCAGTTCCACCAAAGCGTACCAGGCAAATAAGGCAGAGCTATTCATCGCGAAAAGGGGCTGAGCGCACCTTTCTTAATAACATGCCGATCCCCGCAGCCAATGAGGTTTCCCCTTATGGGTGATTACTTTGGGAACTTCTGGGTTAGCGACTTCCAATCCAGGAAGCTGCCAAATCCAGGCATATTTCGCGGTACACTAGCAGAACCATGCCCGTTGAGCGCATCCTGGTCGTCGACGACGAAGATCCCATCCGCGAGATCGTTTGCTCCATGCTGGCCGCTGCCAACTATAAGACCCGGCAAGCCTCTTCCGGGCTGAAGGCGTTGGCGATCCTCGATGCCGGCGAGGAATTCGAGCTTATGCTCTCCGACCTCATGATGGCTGATCTGGATGGCATTGGCCTGCTCGAACGCACCAAGGAAGGGTACCCGGACATGCCCGTGGTGATGGTGACCGCGGTGCACGACATTGCGGTTGCCCTGGCCGCCATTCGAAATGGCGCCTACGATTACCTGCTGAAACCTTTCGAACGCGAACAACTGCTGGCGACGGTGCGGCGGGCTTTAGAGAACCGGCGGCTCAAGATGGAGAACCGCGCGTACCAGACTGATCTCGAAAGGATGGTCGAAGCCCGTACCGAGCAGTTGAAGAGTGCGATGGCCGACCTGGAGCGCTCCTACAGCATGACGCTGGAAGCGCTGGGCGGCGCGCTCGATCTCAAGGATGCGGAAACCGAAGGCCACTCGCGGCGAGTTACCGTGTATACAATTGCCATCGCCCGCGCCATGGGACTGCCGAAAGAGCAGATTGATGTGATTGCTCGAGGCGCATTTCTGCACGACATTGGCAAAATGGCGATTCCCGACGCGATCCTGCGCAAACCGGGCAAGTTGGACCCGGATGAAATCAAGGTCATGCGCGAGCACTGTTATCACGGCTACCAGATACTGAAGAAGATTCCGTTCCTGAAAGAGGCTGCCGAGATCGTTTACGCTCATCAGGAACACTTCGATGGAAGCGGCTACCCGCGGCAATTGAAGGGCGAGGAGATTCCGCTCGGAGCGCGCTTGTTTTCTGTCGCGGACACTCTCGACGCCATGACCTGCGACCGGCCCTACCGCAAAGCACAGTCCCTGACTGCTGCCCGCGAAGAAATTGAGCGCTTCTCCGGAAAGCAGTTCGATCCCGCAGTCGTTGAAATTTTTCTCACCATGCCGAAAGAAATCTGGCCCGATCTGCGCAAGGAAATCGACTCCCAGGTCAATCGCTTTGCCTACTCCACCGCCAAGAGTTGATCACGCAAGTTATTCCGAGTTTTCCGTTCTTCTGCTAGATCACTCATTGGCGTATAACTCTTCTTTGTCGTTACGCGGGAGGCGCGTTATGAAATCTACAGCAACATTGCTCGTGGTTTTCCTTCTTGTTGGGCTTGGCCTGGGGCAGGATCGACCTACGATTACCGCGCAGCCCAACACCGTGTTCGTTGGAGCGGACGGGAAATTTGAAGCTCAGCCGGACACTGCCCTGATTCAATTCAACATCTCGGCGCAGGAGAACAATTCGCGCGCGGCCTACGATCGGGCCTCGAAATCGGCCGAGCAGGTCCGCCAAATCCTGCGCTCCAACGGCATTGAACCCACGGCTGCCCAACTGGGCTACTTCTCGATTGAACCTGTCTATGACTACAAGGACGCGAAACGCAAGCTGATTGCGTATCGGGTCAATGTGAACGTGTCGCTAAAGCTCAAGGACTTCACCAAGATTGCGCCCATCGTACAGCAATTGGCCGACGGTGATATAACCAGCGACCAGTCCATCAGCTACACGCTCGACGATATCGACGCCGCCAAGATCAAGGCCGTAGAAGACGCCTACCGTCACGCCCGCGCTTCGGCGGAAGCTGTGGCTCGCGCCGGTGGGCGCACCTTGGGCGAGCTGTCTTACGCCTCGGTAGATACGTTCGAAAACGTCCGTCCGATAGTTATGCAGCCCATGGCGAGGATGAGCGCGATGGCGCAAGCCGCACCCGCGCCGACCGAAGAATTCAGTCCTCAGACGAGTTCGGTGACGGCTCACGTAAACGCGATGTTCACGTTGAAGTGAGCAATCAGCAGTCAGCAGTCAGTCTCTGACCGTTACCAAAGACCGGCTTTATCACTGATCTGGGCTCTGTACTATCCGCATCTGGAGCGGGCCCGGCGCGCTCTTTAGACTTTTGCTGGTGCGAGCCTCGGTGAGCGTTTCACCGCAGGCAGGAATCCCCCCGAACACTTCAGTAATCACGATTGCGGTTGCACGGCGAGGAGCCAATCGGTTCTATGCACATGCAGTCGATCAATTCCCACAGCATCCCTATTTTCAGCCTGGTCAACTACATCCCACTGGTGGCGACAGTGGTTACTTGCGTTCTGAGCGTGATTCTCGCCCGCGCCACCTTACGGTATGCCGAGGCCACGGACAAAAGTCTGGCCCTCGCACGCGAGGAGTTCGAGCGCGAATGGTCGCCCGAACTGCATATCAAGCTGGAGCGGCTCTCCGCCAGCGAGACGCGAATCGTAGTCACCAATCTGGCCAAGATCTCGGTCCTGCTCCAGTTGATGCAACTGCGCAAGATTTCCCACGCCGTACCCTTCGAACGCTGTTTCCTCAATGATCCGCTGGTCGGTGGGATGACTTGGACGCAAGACGTGGGCAAGCGCCTAGTGGTATGCACAGGACCAGATTTTCAGGGGCTCATCGCCGCCTCGGTGACTTTCTATTCCTCGGGGCGCATGTTCCGGACCGACTGGTTCCGTTTTTATATCGAAGTGGACGACGGACGAATCGTCCGCCTGAATCCGACGAACGTGCCTGCGCGGAGGGTGCGCGTGCTCGAAAACCGCAAAGGACCCGAACGACGGCGCGAGATGGCGCAAGACGTGACCGCTGGCGTCGCCGCGAGCAAGCATGCGGCAACCTGATCATTTCGCAAAATACCTGAATCAAAACAATCTGGCGGAAACGGTCAGCCAAGACGAAACAAATTTGGTGCTAGCAATTCTTCAATCAAGCTGTCGAGTCAGAGCGCGTAACGACGATTTCGCGCAGCTACGCCAGCTAGATGGCATAATTGTTTCGAGTGCCCCCTCGAATGACCCAGAGCAGCGCCGATGATCTTCTACGACGGATTGGGGAGTTGCTGAATAAAGCAACTTGCTGCCAGAGTGATGGCCGGTTCGGCGATGCGGACTTGCTAATAGCTGACGCGAGACGCTTGGCCACAGGAAACGTGCAGGCCTGTGCAGAAGTTGAGTTGTTTTGTGCGACCGCGCTTTTGGAACATGGAAACCGAGAGCACGGACTTAAAGCACTGTCATCAATGTTGGCTAGACATGGTGAGTGGCTCAAGACTGCCGAAGGCCGAGCCGTTTACGAACGCGTTCAAGTGCAACGGGCATTGTCTCTGATGCATTTCCAGCGAAATCTCGAGGCCCAGCCGCTTCTTGAGGAAGCGACGCAATTTCAAATTGATGCCCAAGTTCGGAGCGATGTTTACTGTCACCTCGGTCGTTGCTACCACGAACTCTCCCTGTACACTTTGGCGAGAGAACAATTCGAGCGTGCCGACGCGCTCGGAGTCAGTGAAGATTGGCAGCCCGCATTTCACTATTATTATGGGTATACCCTCTACGAACTGAAGGAATTTCAACGAGCGAAACGCGAATTTATCCTCTGCCTTCAGTCCGGCTCGTCTGGCCCAGAACCGGCCTTGCGGTATTCGATGCTCGCTGCAACAAGTCGCAAGCTCGGCGAATATTCCGAGGCCGGGACTTATGAGGAACGCGCGAAGAAGCTAAAGCTCTGACTGTTGTTAACAGGAATTACCCGCGGAGCTATGCTGGGCTGATCCTTCACGGCTGAGCGGACGAGTACGCCCGCGTGGTTGCGGGCACGCGGCTGGGATCGAGTGGGACGTCGCGCTGGATGACGATCTCCATGGTCGTGCCGGCATCCATCTTTACATCGTTCCCGCGAGTCAATAAAGCGATCGCGGTGCCGACCGCACCACCAACTCCGGCGCCGACCAATGCGCCTTTGCCGCCGTTGCTCAATCCGCCGACCACCGCGCCCGTGCCCGCAGTGGTGGCGACGGTCCCGGCTTTTTGGCCGGTCTGGCTGTCGGCGCGAATCGTGCCCTCCTCATCGTTCACCGATGTCTTATCCACTCCGGGCGCATTTTCTACCGCGCCCGGCAGAAGAACGGTGTACCCGCTGGGATAGATCAACGTGGTGAAATGCATCTGAACTTCCGCGCGCCCTTTGACCCGCCCTCCACGCTGGATATGGCTGATCCTCCCCTGCACATAGGTGCCCGCCGGAATCATAACCCGGCCATTGATCACCACCGGAAATGTGGTCTCCGCATAAACCCCATCCCCCTCGTGCGTCCCCTTGCTCGAGACCGCATGTTTCAGCTCAACCGGGAACTTGGTTCCCGCGGGAATTGTCAGCTCGCTGGGGATGGTTGCAGGTGCAGGAGTGACGGCAGCGGTATCCGGCTTCGTGGCCGGAGTGGATTGAGCTGAGGCCGAAGCAGCCAAAAATAAAACGCTCAAAATGATGCGCATGAAACACCTCTCCGATACAGTAACCCGCAACCAGGCTGGTTGTTGCCCGCAATCGCTCCGCATCAAGTCTCGATGAAAGTACGATGCACGAAACATAAAGAAAGTTAGTCGCTGTTCAAGATTGAACCTTCACCGTCCTGCCCGCTTCAGTTCATTCTCTCGGACATTTCCCATATATTGCGATTGCAGCTTTTGCGCACAAAGTTCGCCACACACGTGCAAGGTACCCTCGCGGGCGGCGATCTCTTCATCCCATGGACACAGATAAAGCAGCGGCCGGTTGTATTCGCCGAAGGAAGTCCACATGAGCCACCAGCGATCGGTCGAACTTTTCAGCAAACCGCAGTTGGGACCGGCACAGCGGTAGAAATTATTGGGGATCGGAAAGTTGGGGCTGGCGGCTTGCATGACGGGTTTGCGTCTCCTGGCCGAGTAGGTGAAATCACGCGCACCTATTCTAGCCAATCTCCGAGCCAGAAGCACGATGCTTCTGCAAGCCTCCGGTAGCCAAACTCCGTAGGCCCAGACGCCTCGTCTGGGCAGTCGGGCTTCGCTCGGCAGTTCTGATTATTTGTAGATCAGGTATTTTTGCCGAACCTGCTGAAACTTCTCCAGCGCCTCGCGCCAGTCCTCCGCAATGCGCCGCGGATCTTCTCCTTTAGCAATGGCATCGTACGTCGACTGGTTCACCAGCAGTTCGGTCATCCGTTCCATGTGGAACAGCTCTGGATAAAGTTTGTGCAAAGCGGATGCCAGCTCCACTCCCAGATCCGGCGCATCGAAGGCGTTGCGCTCAATCAGAATAATATTGACTCCCTGGCACTTCTGCCCAGCGTACGTGCTGGCATTCGGAGTAAAAGTGACAGGCACGAAGCGCACTCCGGAAATGTTCCGTGCATTCAGATATTGAGCCAGAGCTCCGGCATTGATCCAGGGCGCGCCCAGCAATTCAAACGGCGTGTCTGTACCTCGCCCGACGGAAACATTCGTCCCTTCGACCAGCGCCACGCCGGAATAGAGCGTCGCTTCGGTGAGGCTGCGAAGATTTGGGGACGGATTGATCCACGCCAGCCCGGTCGAATCGTACCAGTCGCCCCGCACCCATCCATCGAGAGGAACAACCTGCAACCGCGCATTGATACCGCGCTCGCCATTGAACATTTTCGCCAGCTCGCCCATAGTCATGCCATGACGAACAGGCGCCGAATCATAATTGGTAAAGCTCTCACGGCCGGGATCGGGAACCGGCCCCTGCACAAACGACCCGGTAATCGGATTGGGCCGGTCGAGCACAATGATTTCAATTCCCGCCTTAGCCGCGCCTTCCAGAAAATATCCCAATGTGGTTTCGTAGGTGTAGAAGCGAGCCCCGGCATCCTGAATATCGATGACCACCGTATCCAGCCTCTTCAATACGTCGAGCGACGGCCGCCGCGCCGCATCGGTCGCGCCGTAGACGCTGTAAACCGGAACACCCGTGGCTGCGTCCTTCGAGTCGCCGATCTCCGTCGTGTCCAGAGAGCCCGTTACTCCATGCTCGGGGCTGAAAATTGCATCGAGCGAAACTCCCGGCGCCTGCGACAACACGTCGATGGTGCGGCGTCCTTGCGAATCCATCCCGGTCTGGTTGGTCAGCAGGCCAATCTTTTTCTTCGCTGTTGTGCCGCGAATCAAATCAAAGCCATGAGCTTCGAGCACGTCGATTCCCGTCTGCACCGCTCCGTTGCGAACCGCCAATCGACGCGCCGCCGTTTCCGCTTCGTTGTAACCGGTGATGCTCATCCATCGCAGTTCGTCACTTTCAGTCACCGTGAGCCGCAAAGCTGCCGCTACGGCGGTTGCGATCTTCGATCGCAAAGCGATCGCACTTCCCTTCCCCCAAGGATGAACTGCATTGGTCAATATGATGATGTACGTCCGCGTTGTGGGATCGATCCACAACGAAGTCCCGGTAAATCCGGTATGGCCAAATGAACCAACCGGCAGCAGATCGCCGCGCGGGCTGGAGAAGGGCGAATCGATGTCCCAGCCAAATCCGCGCAGTACTTCCGATGTCGGCGGCTGCTGCGGCGTTGTCATTTTCTCGATCATCAAGGGAGAAAGAATCGAACTTCCGTCCAGCAAAGCCTCGGCAAACGTCGCCAGGTCGTCCGCCGTCGAGAACAGCCCCGCGTGTCCAGCCATTCCACCCATTCGTCGAGCCGTGGGATCGTGCACAATTCCGCGGAGCATCTTGTCGTGTTCGTCATACTGCGTAGGCGCAATCCTTGGCGCCCACGATGCCGGCGGCAGAAAGCGCGTGTGCGCCATCTTCAACGGCGCAAAAATATTCTTCTGGCAGTATTCTTCCAGCGACATTCCTGACACCCGCTCCACCAGCGCACCCAGCACAATGAAATTCACGTCGCTGTACAGGAATTGCGATCCAGGTGCATAGATAGGCTTCTCCGCATAGGCCATGCGCAATGCCGTTTCGCGGCCCTCCCACGATTGCGACAGATCCAAATCTTTCGGCAGGCCAGAGAAATGGGTGAGCAGTTCGCGAACTGTGATTTCTTCTTTGCCATTCTCCGCGAACTCCGGAATGTACTTCGCCACCGGCTCGTTGACGCGAAGCTGGCCCTGCTGTACCAGTTGCATCACCGCCGTGGTGGTCGCGACCACCTTAGTCAGCGAAGCTATATCAAAAATTGTGTCCACGGTCATCGGCTCGCGGTGTGGTTCGAGCGAGCGCTCGCCAAATGCCTTGCGGTAAATCACCTGGCCGTCGTGCCCGACCAGCACCACTGCCCCTGGAACCTGCTCATCGCGAATGGCGTCCTGCACAATATCGTCGAGCACGCCAAGTCGACTGCTTGAGGTTGCGGTCTTCTGCGTCGCACCGAGCGCAAACGGGGACAGCGCACCGAGGACAAACACAATCGACAGAAAGGCTGAGGCCCTTCGTCCGAGGCCCAAATTCAGCTTAATCATGCGGATACTCTGACTCTACACAAGCCCAGCAGCCGGCTCAACAAACCGAAGTAAGCAGGTGCCATCTTTGCCAAATGGGGGACGAGCGTCTCCGCTCGTCGAGGCGAAACGATCACGGTTAGGGACAATAGTGAGGAGAACCTCGACCTAGGATTTCTTTTTAGTCACACGCGTCTTACTGGGCTTCTTCGTCCCTACAATCTTTTCAAGCGTGGGGATACGTGTCGCGTACTCGACCGCAACCCACTGCGCGATCATATCCCGCAGGATGTCCGCAATCCGTTGGCCGGTCAGCTTGTGGTAATACCGCAGGTACTCCATCTGCTCGGCGTCAATCCGAACCGTGCCCCTCGACTTGGTGATCCCCTTTTTCTTCATATGCGCCACCGATAGAAATCTATGGCAACCCATAAAACCGGTCAACAGCCAGATGGCCACCCGACCCGGGTCAGGGCGATCTACCGTTTGCTAGGACAAAGAGTACAGCGTGATTAGTCATCTTTACCCGGATGCGGAACTTTGTTATAAACCGAACATCGAACCCACAGCCTTTTCCCCGAGACGTTTCCCTGGATCGAATTCCGCCGCTGGGAGCGGAACTCCCTTGCCCGCTCCGGCCCACGAGCAACAGGACGCCGTCTTCGCGCCCGCTTTTGAATTAATCCAACAAGCTATTGCCGATCGCGTCTTTCCTGCGGCCTCGGTCGCCATCACGCACCAGGGGAACCTTGCCGGACTCAAGGCCTTCGGCCGCTTCACCTACGAATCCGATTCGCCTCCAACCACCACCGCCACCATTTTTGATCTCGCTTCCGTGACCAAAGTCGTCGCCACAACCAGCATGGCCATGATGCTCTATGAACGCGGACTTCTCGACCTCGACCTGCCCGTTGTAGCCGTCGTAGCAGAGTTCGCCGGAGAAGATCCCCGGCGGGACGCAGTCACGTTGCGCATGTTGCTCGCACACTCTTCCGGATTGCCCGCGTACGAAAAGCTGTTCATGCGAGTCAAAACGCGAGACGAACTTCTTTCCACCGCCTTCGCAACTCCGCTCACCGCCAATCCTGGCGCCAAAGCCGAATACAGCGATATCGGTTTCATCATCCTGGGAGCAGCTCTCGAGCGCATCGCCGAAGAATCTCTCGACCGCTTCTGCCAACATGAAGTCTTCGGTCCCTTGGCAATGACGCACACCGCGTTCAATCCTCCTTCAGCATGGCAAACTTCCATCGCGCCGACTGCAAACGATCAATCTTTCCGCCATCACATCATTCAGGGAGAAGTCCAAGACGAAAATGCCAGCGTGCTGGACGGAGTCGCAGGCCACGCCGGCGTGTTTGCCTGCGCCGAGGATCTCGCCACCTTTGCCCACGCCATGCTCTCGGGCGGACGCCCCATCCTTCGCCCGGAAACGTTGGCTGTGTTCACCCGCCGCGAGTCTTCTCCGCCAGGCACATCGCGCGCATTAGGGTGGGACACGCCGTCATCCCCGTCACAATCCGGGAAATACTTCTCGAGCAATTCATTCGGCCATCTCGGCTACACCGGAACCTCGCTGTGGATAGACCCAGACCGCCAGCTGTCCGTAACCCTGCTCACCAACCGCACCTGGCCCGACTGCAGCAATCAAGCCATCAAGCAACTGCGCCCCAAATTTCACGATGCCGTCATTGAGTCATTACGAGGTTCCTGACTCAGAAGTCGCACGGTCATAAACCGCACAAACTCGTATTGGTCGCTACGTTCCCTGTTACAATCAATCCACTTCTGGCCGGAATGGGGTGCAGTACGTCATGACTTGTAGATTGTGCGGGTCGAATAACCAGGCAGAATATGACGCCGAGATCAACATTCACCTTCCCAAAGATGGGGATAAGGCCGCCGTGTTGGTATTTCCGAAACTCATTGCCTGCTTGGATTGCGGGGTTGCTGAGTTCACTGTTCCTGAAGCTGAGTTGCGCCAACTGGGGAAACCTGGCGCGGCATCTACTGCTGCGTAATCGCTCGTTCACTCCTGGCGAACACAGTCGGCGTCCCGAGCTCCACTCCACTGCTGATAAACTGCCTGCCCTCTCGCACCGTTTCCATAGCAAGTAGCAGTTCCCTTCCTGCATGTGCCTTTATGACGTAGCCCATCGCCCCAAAGCTCAGAGCCTCTTCGATTACGTCAGGAGAGGACTCCTGGGTGACGAACAGTATCTTGGATTGAGGCGAGAGCCTGCGAATTTGGCGAGCGGCCTCGATGCCGTTCAGGTTTGGAAGGCCAATGTCCAGCAGGATCAAATCCGGCTGCAGTTCTTTTGCCTTCTGGACAGCTTCTAGTCCATCGGACACTTCGCAAATCACTTGAAATTCCGAACTGTCTCCCAGAGTCGAACAGACAAGTCGACGGAAGGGTTCGAAATCCTCTACCACGAGAACACGGACGGATGACATTTGGCTAGCCGACTCTACCGATTTTCAACTCTGACCCTTCCCTTATATCACAACTGGTATGACCACCGTACCAGCCTTTCACAGCATCTTATGATCTCGTGCGCAAACGATAACCGTGAAGAATTTCGAGTGCGAGTGAACCAACTCCCGCAGACTTCCGAAAGGAAGTCGATTCGCCTCGCGAAGCTGAGTCCGCAATGAGCCGGGGCTTCGATTGCAAAGATCACTTGTGACCAAAGCTCTTTAACCACTAAAGTGGAGTGCTCGACCCAATGGAGACAAACCGTTGACACGACCACCCAAGAAGGCCGCCGCGCGACTCTGCCATCTTCCCACCGAGCAGCCCAACACCGTCGCGAAGAATCTCGACCTGAAGTCCTCCCTGGAAATCGCCAGCATCATCAACGCCCAGGACGCCAAAGTTGCAGCCGCCGTGAAGCCCGCCTTGCCGCAGATCGCTCGCGGAATTGACCTGATCGCCGAAGCCCTTCAACGAGGAGGCCGCCTCATCTACGTTGGCGCCGGAACCAGCGGCCGTCTCGGCGCGCTCGACGCTTCCGAGTGCCCACCCACCTTCAATACGGATCCGAAGACTGTGCAGTTCATCATCGCAGGCGGCATCAAAGCGTTGCACAGCGCCACCGAAGCCAGCGAGGACTCCCGCGAACTCGGCCGACGTGAAATGGCCGAGAAAAAACCTGGCAAGAACGATGTCGTAGTTGGAATCGCCGCCAGCGGGCGCACTCCGTTCACCATCGCGGCCGTCGAATACGCCCGAAGTCGCGGCGCCAAAACGATCGCCGTCACCTGCAACGCAGGCTCTCCGCTGGAAAAAGCCGCGCACTTCGCCATCGTTGCTGAGGTTGGCCCCGAAGTCATCGCCGGATCCAGTCGCATGAAAGCCGGCTCCGCCCAAAAAATGATTTTGAATATGCTCTCGAGCGGCGCCATGACTCGCCTGGGCTACGTCTACGGCAACCTGATGATCAACGTCCACGTCAAGAACTACAAACTACGCGAACGTGGTCTAACCATTCTGCAAGAAGCCGCCGGAATCGATCGCGAAGCCGCGGAGCAAGCCCTGCAAGCGGCAGGAAACGATGTCCCGATAGCCCTGGTAATGTTGCAAGCCAAGGTAAGCCGGCTGCAAGCAACCAAAGCCCTGAAGTCAACAAAGGGCCACGTCCGAGAAGCCATTAACGCGGCCCGAGCTTTGTAGCACGACAACTCACGTGGGGACAGCCGCCCTCGGCTGTCCAGTCGAGCAAAGCTCGACTTTTTCTGCCCCCGCAAGGATCCATCCGACTTCCCCACCGGGTGCCCCAGGTCTCGCGCTTTTCGAGACCTGGGAGAGCAACGATACTGCCGTCAGAGCAGAGGGAAACTGGGGACTGATCCCCTGGTTACGTCCTGAGCCCGTTTCTGTACCGCGAGCCGCCGAGCAGGTGTACAACGTAGCGACCAAATGCGGGCGTATTTAAGTGCGACTCAGGCCGGCGGTTGCTTTGGAATTAGGGCTCCAAAATAAAAGCTGGTAAGCGCCTTGGCGGCGTCGTCAGGTTTCATGGATTGCGTTAGGGACAACAGCAGATCCATAGTTCGTTTGTCGAACCATAGCTTTCTCAGCCAACCGACGATCCCGAGCATGGATACAAACGTACCGCCGCCGAACAGGACCGCGACGTTCTGGGGCGAAGCGCGGTAATAAATACCAAGCGCAAGCCCAGCGGCGAACAGACAGCACAACAACACGACTGCCACCACAATAATGCCGTCAGTCTTTTTGGCGTCTTCGCGCAACGAACGTTCAAGTGAGCTCTGGGCTGCAGCCAGAGATTCGGGGGACGGTCGTGCAGCTGGGTCGCCCAGTTTCTTTGGTCCGATCTCGCCGATCTCACGAACGTAGGTCTGTACGAATTGAACGTAGCTTTTCATGACTCCCTCCGGTGGCTTCGGCTCATTGCAATATGCGCTTTGGCGATAATCTCGAACGCGGCGAGATAGTCACTCTTGGCAGCCTTCATATGACTGAATATATCCCGATAGAAATAAAGCCAATAATGCGGAGCCGCTTCGTGCTCTACGTACCTGACAGAATAGGGTGGTCGACTCGCGAATATTTTCTGCACCAGGGCGATAGGGTGGCACACGCAGAGATCAAACACGCCCTCGAAGGCAGGCGGAATCTCGGGCAGAATCTGCTCTGTCCTCGCCAAGCCGTCGAAAAACTCCACCCCGTCTGCGGTCCAGTGGGAAAATAGCACCACAACCTTATGCTTCGAGAACAGATCTGATAACTCGCCCAGTCGTAGACCGCGAACCAGCGCTACTCCGGCGCGTTCGAGATCCGGCGTAACTACATCCAGGTCGGCAACAAACTGCGCCCGATACTGCCCCCACCCACCGAGCCAGTGGCTGGTATAGTCACTTTGCGGAAGCGAGAAGGAGCGGAAGAATTCCTCCCGGGTCGTGGGAATCCCGAAGGCAATGCAGTATGGTTTGCCGTTCGCGGAGCTCATCACACCGCTAATCGCCCGAGGATCAGCAACTCTCCGATCCGGGTCTGGCGAATCTCCTTCCGTATCTCTATGAACACCTGTTGCTCGCTGAGTTCGGGGTGATTGTGCATGATCTGCCTTTTGGTGCGTTCCACGGCCTCTGCTGCGGACCAAGACGACTCTGTCGGGCTAGAATACAGCTTCGAAAAAGTACCCAGGAACTCGCTGAAAAGACGGCGAGTGCGTAGCCAGGTTTCCACCCAAAGGCCACGCTTCCCATCCGTAAATCGCATTCGGGCGCGCCACCACGTCAAATGCTGATTCTTGTCCTTGACCTCGGTGAGAATCATGCCCTCTAGATTCATTCCGGCTCCCTGATAGAGACCAAGGAGTTCCTCGCCGGCATCAGAGAGCGGGAGCCATTCGCGGCTGCCATTGTATAACTCCTGTTGCACGCTGAGGTCAGTAGTGAACGACCGCGCCTGCTTTGCGGTAAATCCCGCGAACCCTATGACGATTGCGCTTTTTCCCTGATCGAGTTGGTCGTTCAGGCGCTCCACGATTTCTCCCAGATCGTTGCCCGCGTAAGGCGACGAATAGCCGTCATAGACCCAATAGCGCGAGCCGTTCTCGGGTTGATATTCGATCCTCACGGATCGAATTTCGGGGTGTTCGCGGTTGAGCTTCTCCAGGTTAACGTTCGCGGCTGCGCGATCAAAAATGGAGGAAATTCTCTCGCTGTCTAGATCGGAGACTCGCGGCCATCCCTTCTGAAATTGAAGGAAGTTGGGCGGTTTCTGCTGCGGCGTTTTGTCGCCGTCAAGTTGAATCGGCTCGATGGGCCGGCGCACCTGGAAATTACTGAAGCTGTTGCGATCAAGGCCGGATATGGAGTGTGATGTCTTGGAATCGGGACTCTTTGAGCACGACATGAACGCGCACTGCACTCGATCTATTTCTTCCCGTCGTTTTGTTGGGTCGAGTTCCGTTGCGCCGGATGGGTGTGATGGGTCAGGCCTGGGCTCAGGTCTAGGCTCCGGCCTGGGTTCGATCCTTACTTCCCCTAACTGAGCAAGGCTGAGGCTCGGGGAGGCCAGAAAGGCCAAGACCAAGACGAAAACAAGGCGTCGCATAACTCCTCCAAAGGCTAATTCGGAGTACCGGGGTTCGGCACGGGAGGAAGTGAATTGCATTGTCCTCCCAAAACAATCCAGCGTCAATATTCTTCGCGCTGTCTGTTTCTGCCTTCGGGTTCAAAAACCCGACGCGCGGCTGGCTCGAAGCCCTGGCTTAATAGTGATCTCTGTCGCGGTTTCGTGTCGCCGGGTGCCCCAGGTCTCGCGCCTTTTTTGAGACCTGGGAGACTAGCGATACTGCCGTCAGTGTGCAGGCGCTGCGAACCACGCAGAGAGTCGAGCTAAATAGATATGCAGGTCTCGAAACCGACCTGCACCCGGAATCTTCACTCCCCGCAGGCCGTGCCCTTCCGATTAACCAATTCCCACTCACCTCAAACCCGTTTCGCCATTACAATATCTCAGCGCCACAGATTGGACGGGACCTAATGAGCCTCGCGGTTGCTCACGGTCTACCAGAGTACGATATTCATATGGATAAATTCGTAATTCGCGGCGGCAATCCGCTGCTAGGAACAATTCGCGTCAGCGGCGCCAAGAATGCCGCGCTTCCGGCCATGGCCGCTGCCTTGCTAACCGACGAGCCGGTCATCCTCGAAAACATTCCCCAGGTTCGCGACATCGAGACCACGCGCAAGCTCCTCGCTGCCATGGGCGCCGAAGTCGAACTCGGATACGGCCGCGCTCAGCATCGCACCACGATCTCCTGTCGGAATCTGACTTCGCCAGAGGCATCCTACGAACTGGTCAAGACCATGCGCGCATCGACGCTCGTCCTCGGGCCACTCGTGGCCCGTTGTGGCCGCGCCCGCGTCTCCCTACCCGGAGGCTGCGCCATTGGAGGAAGGCCGATCGATCTTCATATCAAGGGACTCGAGCTTCTCGGCGCAACTATCAAGCAAGATCACGGATACGTCGAAGCCACCGCGAAACGGCTGCATGGTGGAGAAATTCTTTTCGACAAGATCACCGTAACCGGTACCGAAGATTTGCTGATGGCAGCGACTCTTGCCGATGGTGAAACTGTGATGTTGAACTGCGCCCGCGAACCGGAAGTTGCCGACCTCGCTGACTTGCTGAACAAGATGGGCGCTCGCATCGAAGGTGCGGGCACGTCGACCATTCGAGTGAAAGGCGTCGCGAAATTGCATGGAGCCCGGCACCGAATCATTCCCGATCGCATTGAAGCCGCCACGTTCATCATCGCTGGCGCTCTGACCGGCGGAGACCTCAACGTTGCCGGATGTGATCCACATCATCTGGGCGCGTTGCTTGAGAAGCTGAACGAGGTAGGAGTAAAAACAGCACGCACTGTCGACTCGGTTCGCGTGATGGGCGACAATCCTCCGAAGGCCGCCGACATGGTTACCGAGGAATATCCCGGCTTTCCCACCGACGTGCAAGCGCAGTATATGGCCTTGGCAACCCAGGCGGACGGCACTTCGATCATTATGGAGAACATTTTCGAGAACCGTTTCATGCACGCCCAGGAACTGGTGCGCATGGGTGCGAACATCAAGATTGAAGGACGTCGCGCAATGGTTCGAGGCAAAACTCCGTTGAGCGCCGCCGCAGTCCTGGCTTCTGATTTGCGCGCGTCAGCGTCGCTCGTGCTGGCCGCTCTGGTCGCGGATGGAGAAACGATTATCGACCGCGTCTATCACATCGATCGTGGATACGAACACATCGAAGAAAAGCTGCGCGGCGTGGGAGCCCAAATCCGCCGCATCGGCGAGATTCTGCCCAAAAAGGCAGCTGCGCCCGCCGCCCGAGGATGACCTCGTCACGGAAAGCACAGCATCAAAAAGGGACTGGGGGAAGGTGAACTTTGGGGGGGCGATCGTGAGGGTCGGAACGTCAGCGTCGCTGAACACTAACCCATGATCGCCCAATGTACGCCATCGAACACACCCACTGTAGCTGATTGATGGAACCCAGCCAATACGGTGAACACCGTATTCCGTCCCCGCAAAACACCGTATGACTTATAGAAAATTCGAAAGCCGCGACCTTGTAATCGCGGCTACTTGCTGTCTGTAAACTGTTCCTTCTGCGACTACGCAGCCTGCCGGGTGGCCAGTTCCTGTGCATAGTGCCGCGCTTCGGACTGTGAGCCGATGACCCTCATCTCTTTCCAGTCATAGGGCAACTCCTTGCCGCAATCCAGGCACACCACGTACATCCCAGTCAGTGCTGCCGCTGTGGAGGGCCGCGAACCCTTGCGGGACGCGGGTTTCATGGTGATAGGAAAACTATAACGATGGTGCCAACAACCGAAGAAAGCGTCGACCAATTTTGCGATCACGTTTGACCTCCACAGCCAACTGCTTCACTGCCCTTACCTGAGAAACCAGAAGTTATAGGGTCCGTCCGATTGTCTCTTGCACCCAGTCCCTTAGATTCCATCCGCAGGGAAAAGGTTTCGCCAACTGTCAATAGTGACGAACCCGATGAGAACGTTACAGTTGCGGGTACGAAAAGGCGCGCGGAGATAAGAGGATCAAGCGGGAGGCGCAGGGTTCAAACGCTCTCCGGACAGGCGCAGGGTTCAAACGCTCTCCGGACCGGCCTTCTTGCGGGCATGACACTTGGAAACGATAGCAGTGCGAAGGCGGGTGCGAAGGTCTTCCGGAAGTTCGTAGAGTTGAGAGTCGCGGTAAATCTCGATCGTCTTTTTGGTCGTATCGCAGACCACGTAGCAGTTGTGGCACCACGCCAGATGATCTTCCAATTCAGCTTTTGTGCGCGCATCAATCACGCCATCAAGATAGTTCGTCAGTTCACTCAAGAAATCCGCACACTTCACTGGTTGGTGTCTCCGCTTTCGAGTTTTTCTTTGCCGTTTTCGCGTCGCTGGAAGAAACGGCTGAGGCGCTCGCGCAATTGCAAACGAGCCCGCAACAATCGCGACTTCACCGCCGGGATGCTAAGATCCAGCGCCTCGGCGGTTTCTTCCGTCGACAACCCTTCTACGTCACGCAGGACGAAGACCGTTCTAAAACTTGCCGGCAGCCCCTGGATAGTGCGGGTCAGAATCTCCCGCAACTCCGCCTGGTTGTACTGCTGCTCCGGATTCGGACTCCAGTCCGCGACTTCGCGCGGCAGCGAATCTTCCTCGGTCTTAACTTCTTCGTCGAGCGAAACCATGCGCTCGGGGCGACGGCGGCGCAACCGCATGAGCGCCTCGTTCACCGCAATGCGCACGAGCCAGGTATAAAATTTTGACTGGCCCTGAAACTGATGAAGATTACTGTAAGCTTTCAGGAACGCGTCTTGCACCACATCTTCCGCGTCTTCGCGGTTCTGCGTGATGTGTTGCGCGATCCGAAATACGTTCCGGTCGTACCGCCGAACCAGTTCCTCAAAGGCACCGACATCACCGCCCTTAGCGGCTTGTACGAGCGCCAACTCGTCGGAAACTGGCTCATCTACTTTGGGTTGGATGGTACTCATTATTCATCCGATGCAACAATTTTCACGTGGCGCGGCACGAGGAACTGTTATTTTACTTGGTAAGCCGCGCTTCCGCGTAACTCTTTTGACGTAACCTGAGTGGAACAGTGTAGCAGGATTCTGGAACTGGTGAAGAAACGTCGAAAGCGGCGCTGAAGCCGCATTGATTCGACGGCGTTTGTGATATGGCTGAAGAGGCTGCGTAAAAACACATTTTTGGGTCTCGGAGTTTAAGCCCATTATTCATTCCATAGGGCGGTTATCGCAGCGCTGGATGGGCTGCGCCACCCAAAATCGAGGCTTTTCCGCAACCTGTGAATCTGGCAGCGCTTCGGGTTGGAAAACACGTTACTTCGGTCATCCGTGAAACTGGACGAAGTGGCCGTATAATCAGAACCTTGCCGGGTAAAAGAAGGGCAAGAACCCGCGTCCAGTGGCCAAAGTCGTCAGGGAACAATGGCACAGAAAAGTTCGATTGATCAAATTGTCGAGAAGGCAGTCACGCAGGTCCTGGAAGGGCATCTCCCAGAATTGCGGAAAGAACTGGTCCGCCGCGTTCTGGAGGAAGTGCATCCGCATCTGGGAGGGTCGGCCGGTCCGGGCGGAAAAGGCTCGGCGGGAAACGGCGCCGCTGATCTATTGCATGCAGTCTCCGCGATTCATGCGGGGACGACGCAGAAGGAAGTTTTGCGCGCCCTGCTGGAAAATACCGCGAGCTACTGCGGGCGAGCCGCGTTGTTTGTGATCAAGTCGGGGTCGGCAACGGGATGGCAGGGGCGCGGGTTTGATAACAACGAAGACCTCAAGGATTTTTCGCTGGACGTGAGCAGCCGGGCATCCGCCCAGGCTCTGCAAACGCGAGGCGCGGTTAGCGCAGGTGCAGCGGAGATGGATCCCCGGTTCATTTCGCAATTCGGCGCTCCCGCGGAAGATCGCATTCTGCTGCTGCCGCTTCATTTGAAAGACAAAGTGGCGGCGCTGGTGTATGCCGATGCGGGGACGGGAGCGGGCGGGAAGTTGGATGCCGCGGCACTCGAACTGCTGGTATCGGCGACCGGGGCATGGCTCGAAGTCGCTTCGCTGCGGAAGCAGGCGTTGAAGGAAGGGGCGGCCGAGGCTGGGGCTCCCGAAAAGTTCGAAGCGCCTCCGGTGCAAACCGTGTCGTCTTTTTCAGATCCTTTTGCGGCCCATGCGCCGAAGCATGTGGTTGCGGCTCCGGTTGAGGAGCCGGCGATGGCGGAAGCCACGGCCGAAGTCGTGTCCGCACCTTCGACAATGACAGCAGCGGCCGTAGCGCCGGCGACCGATGCGTTTGCGCACATGTCGCCGGAGGATGCTGAGGTCCACCGCAAGGCGCAGCGTTTTGCGCGGCTTCTGATGGACGAGATCAAGCTCTACAACCAGGCCAAAGTTGCGGAGGGCCGCAAGCACAAAGATTTGTATGATCGCTTGAAGGAAGACATCGACAAGAGCCGTTCGACCTACCAGAAGCGCTACGGAAATACCGTGGCCGCGAACGCGGATTACCTGAGCCATGAGCTCGTCCGTAGTTTGGCTGAGGATGATGTTTCCCTGCTGGGGCCGAATTTTCATCGCTAATTCCTAGAAGCATTTTGGGCGAGGCGGAGGACAACCCATGTCCCTCGACTTCTCAGAATCGGTCGCTATGCGAACGATTCTGTTTCGCTTGGGATGACAGGGTTATTTTGCGTTCCGGCCTCCCATCCTTCCGCACAGAACGCAGAACGATGGGGCACCCGTCGCTGAACCGCATTTCCGCCGGTCCGCGAGAGATCCTTCGCGGCCTTGGCGGCCGCGCAGGATGACGTCAAGTTCTTGTTCAATGCAGGTCCTTGGTTTCTTTCTATTTTTCGCGCGCGGGGGTGGGTCACTCTTTTTACGGATGTGACGTTGCACTTACAAGGGGACGTTCTACGGGTCGTTCCGTTATTCGGCGCCATACGTCTTGTTCTTCGGCAGACCGAGGAATATAGTCCACACTATGAACGATGTACTCGCTGAGACTCTGTCCAAACCTGCACTTCTCGCCGCCGAACCTCAGCTCTTTGTCACCGACGTGGGAGCCTCGTGTGAGTTCTACACGAAAAAGCTGGGGTTTACAGTTGCCTTCATCTATGGCGAGCCGCCGTTCTACGGACAAGTGTTCCGGGATGGAGCCAGGTTGAATATCCGACATCTGGACGAACCCGCAATCAACCCGGAGCTTCGGGACAGAGAACAGCTGCTCTCAGCATCCATCACAGTCGATGATGCAAAGCCACTTTTCCTCGAGTTTCAAACGGCAGGTGTCTTATTTCATCAGACACTCAAGACAGAATCATGGGGCGCTTGTACATTCATCGTTCGTGATCCCGACGGCAATCTCATCCTTTTTTCGGGTGGAGGGCGGTAGTCTCATAGAATCGGCTCATCTTGCTATCGTCCCTCAGATACATCAAACGTGGCTGGGCGAACGATGCAGTTCCACTCGGATGACAATTTAATTGTTTCTGATGCTAAATCTAAGCGCTCCGGATGATGGGTCTGACCCCAGTTTTTGCTTGACAGGATTGGCGCTGAATCGCTATTGTTAAGGCCGTTTGTAATGTATGTAAGTCGATTTTATTAGTAGGGTATAACGGCTCCCGGCCAAACTGCTCTAGGCCGTTTCACAAACTCTCGAGGAGGACTTGCATGGACCGAAATATGAATCGAAACACAGATTGCACGAAGAGCCTGGTTGCCGTGGCTGCATTCCTGCTGATGGGGCTGGGGGTGGTTGCGCAACAAGCGTCTACTGCGCCGGCGGCGAGCGGGAGTAGCGTGCCAGTGGACAACCTTAGTACGGTTCGTGGCTGCCTTAACGGCCAACGTGGAAACTACATTGTGATCGAGGACAAGACTGGCCTGGTGTATGTGCTGAAAGGCGTCGGTAATAAGCTCAACGGTCAACTTCACCGTCAAGTGGAAGTGAAGGGCAGAATACTTTCCGGGACGATCAAGACGGGCATCAATCCGGCGAAGGCGGGCAGTAATCCGAGTGATACGACGCACGGAGTTGACGGCGTCCCCTTGCAGGTAGCGAACCCGGAGACGGACATTCGTACGATTTCGAAGAAGTGCAAAGCGGCGGATCAGCAGTAAGGTCGCGCCGATAGTTTTTTGTTGGTCTGAAGAACCCTGGGCTAAGAAAGATGAAAAATACTATCGGCGCCCAGGACAAGGCCGAGAGTCACCGCCGCGATCAGGATTTCCCCCACCGCTCCCACGATGAAGGGACGCAATCCCTGCTTCTGCATTTCGCGCAGATTGGTTCGGAGTCCGACGCCGGCAAATGTCAGCAAGAAAGCCCAGCGGGATAAATTTCCCAGACTGCCGAGTTGTTCCTTACTGAAAACGCCTAGCGTGGCTAGAATCGAGATCAGCAGGAATCCAAGAACGAACTTGGGAAATTTCTGCCACAAGAACAAAGCCTTGTTGTGGACGATTTGAGCCTGTCCTTTACTTGCCCAATAAATCGCATAGCCTAAGACGACGAAACCGATCATCGCGTTTCTGGCAGTCTTAGCCAAGACGGCAATTTTTCCGGCGGCATCGGAGTAGAGAGCGCCGGCGGCTACCGCTTCTGCCGTGTTATCGACCGCCAATCCACTCCACAGGCCGTAGGCGTGGTTGCTCATGCCCAAGAGATGCCCGATGAAGGGGAAAGTGAAGAGCGCGATCGCTCCCAGCGCCAGAATCGCGGCGATGGCTAGGGATGAATCTTCATCGTCGGCGTCGATGGCGCCTTTGGCCGCGATGATGGCAGAGACGCCGCAGATCGAGGAGCCGACGGCCAGAAGCGTGGTCAGTTTCGGAGTGAGCTTGAATGCGCGTCCCAGGGCCGTCATCAGCGCGATGGCGATCGCGAGTTCGATGACCACCAGTGCGAGACTCAGGCCTCCGAGCTTGATGACGTCGCCGAGGAGAAAACGGGCGCCGAGCAGCACGATGCCGAGCTTCAGCCAGAATTCGTAGGTGGCGATGCCTGTTTTGAAGAGTTCGGGGATGCGAACTGTATTCGATATGGCAAGGCCGATAAGGATGGCCCAGAGGACGTACTCGATATTCGGAAGGCTGAGGTGATGGCTCTTGCCGTAGCGAGAAATCGATTGCTCGATGGACTTGCCGGCGTATCCGATGGCGGCCAGCAGGATTACACCTGGAACGAAGCTAAAGACACGCGATGAGAGAGTATTTGATTTCGGCTGCTCGATGGCGACTGAAGTACTCATACGGTTCCCCTTGCGGATGAAGTCGAACTACCAAGGAATTCTGGGAAAGATATTCAAACGGACGAACAAGGCCAGCAGAAGCGCAAGTGCCACTGCCCATCCGTCAAGCGATAGGTTGAATTTGCGATTGCTCATGTAGCTTCCTCCGTTCAGGTTCGACCGACCGCAGAAACCGATCAGTCAGCCAAGGCCCGAAAGCCTTGGCTGACCGATGGTCCCAGGGCTGGAGCGTCTTTCGGCCCTAAGTTCAATTCGTCCAGGCAACGAAGTGCTGCCTAGAAGGTGTAAATCAAGTCGAATTGCAGGCGGTTCAGGTACGGCTCCTGCTGTCCGGGCTTGGTGATGGTCGCAATGCTGCTGTAGTTGTTGAACAAGGCGACGTTGTTTTCCAGATTGGTGTTCAGAGCGCGTCCATGCCACCAGGTAAAGCTCGCAAGCGTGTTAGAGCGCAATTTCCACAGAGCATAGATCCGGTTCTGCAGAATGTTGGTAGGAGCTCTCTGATCGCTTTCGACGAACGATGCGATCGCGGCGTCCTGTTCTTCGCGGTACCAGGCGTAGCCCACCTGAATGTCGTTCTTGTTTTTCACCTGGCCTACGCTGACATCAAACCCGTATTCCTTGTTCTGGCTGCCGAGAGTGCTGATCACCGCACCTTTGGTGTCCAGTGGATGATTTTCGGCATCGAGGTTCTCCAGGAACTCCAGCAATATGTTCACCGGCAAACGCGTGAAGCCAGTCTGGATCTGGTTCGGGAGGATGAAATCCGCGTAGTTGTAGCCAGAGTAAAAGTGGGGCACCCCTTTGGAATCCACGAAGGTGGCGTTGGTCATGCCATTGGGCGCGAAGGCGCAGGGCGGGAAGCTGGGGAAGCTCGTGCCCTTGGCGCAGCCTTGTCCTTCGCCGGGTACCGGGATGCCGGTAATGGGCGACGGAGTCGGGCCGCCGGTCGGCGTGGGCGGCTGGTAACCGGTGGTTGTGGCTCCCACAGAGAATGCGCTTTGCTGCAGAATCGCATCGGGACGGTTCCACTTCAGGGACAGGAACGAGGGTGTTACGGTCCAGGGTCCGAATACAAGCCGGCCTGCAATCTGCATACCTAACGCGTAGGAATCCTGGGAAGGAATTCCCGGCTTTCCGTTGGCTTGGTTGTAGAGCAGTTCTATGCCCTGGATGTTGACATTCTGCAGCGGACCGGAGAAGTTGAAGGAAGCTCTTTCGTCGAACCCTTCCGGGTTCAGATCGGGATCAAAGGTGACCGAGGTGCGCTGCCACGGGTAGGGAAACTTTCCGCCGGTGAGGGTAAGCCAGCTATGCGCGACGGGATTGTAGGTGATGAATCCACGGTCCAACGCGATCGTCTTGCGATCGAAGACGTTAGTCAGGGTTTCGTTGGTCGAGGTTGGGTTCCCCAGACTTCCGGTAGCCAGGGCAAAACCGGCGATGAAGTCCTGGTTGAGCTGGCCATCCATTCCAAACCGCACACGAATACGCGCGAGGTTGTCGTCAGGAACGCCGCTCTGGAAGTAAGATTCGCCGCGGATTCGGACGTCACCGCTGAAGCGGAAACGTCCGACTAAAGATTCCAGCGCGCTCAGCTCTCTTCGCTGGTCCTGGGTCGTTGTATCGACGACCGAAAGGGCGCTCTTCACGTCGGCGGCGTTGGACGCGGCTTGATCCGCCGCGCTTTTCGCTTGGGTCGCAGATTGCTGGGCTTGCGCAGCGGTAGTCTGGGCCACATCGACGCCGCTGGCAGCTTTTTGGGCGGCGGCGTTGGCCTGTTGAGTCGCATCGACGAGTTGCTGGAGCTGAGACCGTAATTGCTCGACCAACTGGTTTTGTTGTCTGATCTGCTGCTGCTGGGCCGCCACAGCCTCTTTCAGATCCTGGACGTCCTTGGCGGTGACGGTCTGCTTGGCGGATGCGCTGCGTTTTTGGGGTGCGGGCGCAACGTTTTGGGCTGCCGCGAGCTCAGTGAGTGGTATCATCACGATAATCATGATGGATATAGTAGAGATAGTTTGCAGCTTCTTCCCTGCTTTCATTGGTAGACGCTCCTATTGTTTTCGACTCACTGGGAGTCGGGGACTTTACACCACAGAGTTCACAACAGACAGACCGGGGGTCGGCTACGCCGGCGCTAACCCCCACCACTTGTCCTGCAGCCGGCTTTCAATACTCTTGAAGACCAAACCATCGTCATCTCGTGTGGCAAAAGAAACAGGGCTTCGATCGCACCCCAAAGCAATGACGATTTATTCACCTTTGCCCCGGGCCCGGATTCCCGTGAACCACCATGGGCAGCACGCTCGAGGACTCGCCTTTGGTCTTGCGGGACTTGCCTGATTTCGATCCTCCCACGCCCTTGCCGTTTACAATGTCGGCCAGTGTGGTGTGTTCGAGGATCTTGGCCGCGGCATCGCGTACCGCGAGGAACACTTGATAGAGCGCGCGATGTTCGTCATCGCGACTGATCAAGGTGCGCAACTGGTCGGCGTCTCCAAAGGGGGCCAGCGGACCATCAATGAGGCGGATAATCTCGCTGAGATGAATCTCCGAAGGCGGCCGCCGCAACTGGTAGCCGCCCTTAGCTCCGCGAACGCTTTCCACCATGCGCGCGTTCTTGAGCTCCAGCAGGATCAGTTCGAGGAACTTTTCCGGCAGCGCCTCTTCGTAGGCAATATCGCGAATGCGGATCGCGCCCTGGTTGTGGTGCCGCGACAGCATCATCATGGCCTGCAATGCGTACAAACCTTTTTGGGAGATCTTCATAGCGCTCCAAAGTATGCCATAAAACTCTATTGTTTTAATAGAGTTTATTGGCATCAGGGACATTAGCAACTTCGGTGCCAAGTTTCCCCATGAGCTGACCCAGATTAAGTGGCTTATTTTCTGGTGTTTTACAGAAGACTGGCTAAACCATCGGTAGATCAAGACATGCATAGCATTGCAGCTTGGCAGCAGATTCTCCACACATACCAACCTAATCCGGGCTCGGATGCGGCACCAAAATGTTGTGCGAATGTGCGTAATGCCATATGCCATGGTAAAATGCCATTATGTTTACCGTAGTGACAATCGACAAGGCAGGACGGATCGTGCTGCCCAAACCGGTACGGGACGAACTCCAGTTGAGTCCCGGAGATTCCCTGGAAGTAGACAGTTCCGAGGAACGGGTTATCCTGCGCCCGGTGCGAGGAAGTTCGCGCATTTACAAGAAGCAGGGGGTTTGGGTCATGCATGGGGGCGCTCCGCTCTCCGAGGATGTGGTTGAGAAAACCATGCAACAGGTACGGCGTGAGCGGGAGCAGGGTTTTCTTGGCAAACAGAAGTGAAGTACTTCTTTGACACCTCGGTTTTGGTTCCTGTCTTCCTTGAGGAGCATCCTCATCATGAAGCCAGCCTCGCCGTGTTCGTGCGATCCGACAAAAAGCATGGTAGTTGCGCTGCACACAGTCTCGCGGAAGTTTATGCCACACTCACGCGTCTTCCGGGCAAACATCGAGCAAGTGCATCCGAAGCGATGCTGTTCTTGGAGAACATGGAAGAGCGGCTGGCTTTGATCGCACTCGACGCCGAAGAATATTGGAGGGCAGTCATGCACTCGGCTGAATCAGGAATCATGGGCGGAATGATCTACGATGCACTGCTGGCCCAGTGTGCGCTCAAAGTCCGGGCGGAGAGCATCTTTACCTGGAACGTCGAACACTTCCGGAGATTGGGGCCCGAGGTGGCGAAGCGGGTGAGGACGCCCTAGGGAGGTTCATCATTCTTTATTCTTTGTGCGCGATGCGCCCTGCCCCCAGGACTTTTACCTGCACCTGCCAACGATCAGTGTCATGTCATCGGACTGCTCATGAGGACTGAACTTCCTGACATCCTCCACAACCGAAGCAACCAGCGCCGGCGAAGGTTGCCCACAACATCGTCGCAGGGAGTCGATCAGGCGATGCTCCCCGAATTCTTCTCCAGCATCGTTGAACGATTCGGTGATGCCGTCGGTGTAGAGCGCGAACGTGTCTCCAGGGCAGAGCGGGCGTTCCGCGGTTGAGCAATCCCATTCCCTGAAAAGCCCTAGCACGGTGGACGTGGAGTCGAGCCGTTCCAGAGTGCCATCGTGCCGAAAGAGAAGCGCGGAGAGGTGCCCGCAATTTACATAGCGCAAGCGCCGGGCGCCGTCGTCGTACTCGGCAAAGAAGAGAGTGGCATAGGAACTGTCCGCCGAGTTCTCGTAGAACAAGCGATTTACCGATTGCAGGAAGCGCTGCGGTTGATCCAATGCGATGGCGCACTGGCTGCGCAGGTTGGCTTGCAGATTGGCCATCAAGAGTGCGGCGGCGATTCCCTTCCCTGAAATGTCACCCACCACGAATCCGACCCGTTGCCGGCCCAGGTCAAGAAAATCGAAGTAATCGCCACCGACCTGGCGAGCCTGGACGCAAATCCCCGAGTAGTCAAGCGTAGTGAGAGACGGCAACGTCTGCGGGAAGAGCCTGGTCTGGACCTGCTTGGCGATCTCCAGTTCGTGGGCAGCGCGACGCTCGGATTCCAACCGCGCCGCAGCCGCGCGGCGCTGCGCCTCGACGGCTCGGCTCTCCTCGTCGAGGCTGACCAGTGCGAAAACGTTTCCGTCGAGATCTTTGAAGTGTGTGAACACCCCGCCCCAAAGTGGCTGCTCGCCGGGCGCTGCCGCGTGGTCAGACGCTGTCTGCCGCTCGTACTTGATGCGTTTCAAGCGCGGCGTGTATTGAAACCGAACTCCGCGCCCGCGCCATTCGTGAAACTTGGCGGTAACATCCTCAGTGACAAAGACGACCTGGGTGTGCCGGCCAATGAGCATGCATTCCTTCGAGTCGGGCTTGGGTGCAACCAGCGAAAGCACGGCGCTGCCGTCCGGAGGGGCAACCGCTACCCAGCGCTGACCGGATCCGAAGCGAACGTCCCCGACCAGACTGAACCCAAGCTGATCCAGATAGAATCGCAAACTTTGATCCTGGTCACGGACGTAGATGTTGATTGCGTGGATGCGAAGGTGGAGCTGTCGCGGGTCCACGGAGTGAGCAGGCTGGTCTGCCTTAAGACGTGAAGGGAAGCTGGCCATCCGCGTGATTATAAGTCCAATCAGCAGACCGCAGCCTCTTGTGGAGCGGCCTTTGGATTCGAGCCGCGCCCTACAGTTCTGTTTTCCTCAGGCGCAGCGAATTGGTGATCACGGACACCGAACTGAAGCTCATGGCTCCCGCGGCGAGGATTGGACTTAGCAGCAAGCCGAAGAACGGATAGAGCACGCCCGCCGCGATCGGCACGCCGAGCAAATTGTAGATGAAGGCGAAGAACAAGTTCTGGCGAATGTTGCGCATGGTGGCCCGGCTGAGTTTGCGGGCGCGAACGATGCCAACCAAGTCTCCCTTCACCAAAGTCACGCCCGCGCTTTCCATCGCAACATCGGTTCCTGTGCCCATGGCGATTCCCACATCGGCTTGCGCCAGTGCGGGCGCGTCGTTGATGCCATCGCCCGCCATGGCGACGATGCGTCCCTCTTGTTGCAACCGGCGCACTACCTCGGATTTCTTGTCGGGTAAGATTTCGGCTTCGAAGTCGTCGATGCCAAGCTTAGCAGCTACAGCTTCGGCCGTGCCGCGGCTGTCGCCGGTGAGCATGACGATCCGCAATCCAGCGGCCTTGAGATCGCAAAGCGCTTTGGCGGTTGATGGTTTGATGGGATCGGCGATCCCGATCAACCCTGCTGGGCGAGCATCTACTGCCACGAAGACAACTGTCTGGCCGTCGTGGCGCAGGTTTCCGGCAGTTTGCATGAGCGCGTCAAATGATATCGATTTCTGCTGAAAGAATTTTTCGTTTCCGACGGCCACCGTTCTTCCATCCACCTTACCGCTGATCCCAAGCCCGGGTTGGGATTGAAAGTCGGAGACAACCGTCAAGGGGATGTTGTTCTCTTTAGCAGCACCGACGATTGCGGAACCGAGAGGATGCTCACTTCCCTGCTCCAGGCTTGCTGCCAGGCGTACCAGTTCGGTTTCGTTGCCTCCTGAAGCCGCGACCACGGATTCGACTGTGGGCTTTCCTTCCGTCAGGGTGCCGGTCTTGTCGAAGACCAAGGCATCTACTTTCTCAAGAATCTCCAAAGCTTCGGCGTTCTTGATAAGGACGCCGGCGCGCGCGCCGCGTCCAGTGCCGACCATGATCGCCATTGGCGTAGCTAGTCCGAGCGCGCACGGGCACGCGATGATGAGCACTGCTACGGCATTCACCAAGGCGTGAGCCAGGCGCGGTTCCGGGCCGAGAAGGGCCCATACGATGAAGGTCACCACGGCAATGCCAATTACCGCAGGCACGAACCACGCGGCCACACGGTCGGCCAGGCGCTGGATGGGGGCCCGGCTCCGTTGTGCCTGACTCACCATTTGAACAATGCGTGCCAGTAGGGTTTCGCTGCCTACGTGGTCGGCGCGCATTACGAACGATCCCGTGGCGTTAACAGTCGCGCCAATCACCCGGCTGCGCGGTTCTTTCGTAACTGGCATCGACTCGCCAGTGATCATGGATTCGTCGACTGTGCTGGTGCCTTCGAGAACCACGCCGTCGACCGGGATCTTTTCCCCTGGACGCACCCGTAGGCGATCGCCGGGTTTTACTTGATCAAGTGGAATGTCCTGCTCCGTCCCATCGCGGAGAATACGTGCGGTCTTGGGGCTGAGGTCGAGCAGCGCACGAATCGCAGCCCCGGTACGGCTGCGGGCGCGAAGTTCCAGGACCTGTCCCAAGAGGACGAGGGTCACGATGGCGGCGGCGGCTTCGAAGTAGACTGGAGGATTGCCGCTCATGTCGCGGGATGAAGCGGGAAAAATGCTCGGAAAGACGGTGGCGGTCAGACTGAAAAGGTAGGCCACCCCTGTGCCCATAGCGATGAGCGTGAACATGTTGGTCGAGCGATTGACGATCGACGCCCATCCGCGCTGAAAGAAAGGCCAGCCACCCCAGAGGACAACAGGTGTGGCCAGCAACAATTCGATCCACGGTAGCCAACCGGCGGGCAGCGCGTGCTGGATGGGCATGCCGGGCAACATGTCAACCATCGCGATCGCCAAAAGCGGTACGGTGAGAATCAGGCTGACCCAGAAGCGGCGCGTCATGTCGCGCAGCTCGGGATTCTCTTCTTCGTTTGTAGTGACGGTGCGCGGTTCGAGTGCCATTCCGCAGATGGGGCAAAATCCCGGACTGGGGCGGACAATTTCCGGATGCATGGGGCACGTATATTCCGTGCGCGTAGCGGCCAGCGGAATTGTGGGCTCGAGCGCCATGCCACAACTGGGACAAGGTCCGGGTTTGCTGGCCCGCACCTCGGGACACATCGGGCAACCGTAGGTCGCTTGAGTTTCAGATCCGGGCTTGGCGATAACTGGAGCCGTTGCGGCAGGACGAGAAGCCGGGACGTGCAGCGCCACCAAGGTGGAGGAAGAAGGACGCGCAGCCTCGGTCAGATATTTTTCTGGACTCGCTTTGAATTTCTCGGCGCAGGGGGCGCAACAAAAGTAAACAGATTTCCCGGCGTGTTCGAGGTGATGCTTTGCGGTCGCCGGGTTCACGTTCATGCCGCAAACCGGATCTTTCACAGCGGTCGCCGAATTGGAAACGTCATCCTTCATGCGCCTTGCGGGATTCTCGCCGCGGGACTCTGACCAAGAGCCGCCCGGACGAGGCGTTGGGGCTACGTGGTTTGCGCCGGTTCCCCTGGCAAGATAGCATTTTAGATTATGGACCCTTGTGCTTCGATTCCGCTTGCCCGAATCGCGAGGCAGGCGATTGTTGTATCTTTAAAGACGAGTGAGCACGAGGCCAAAGGAGCAAGACAACCGCATGACACAACTGGAAGTCGCCTACCGTTACGGCACCGCGCCAAGCGAAGCCGAGATGCGTGCGCTGGATGGGGTGCGCGAGGTTTATGGCGTCCGGCGAATGACGTTTAACCCGAAGGAGCGCGTTGTGCGCGTGGAGTTCGACGCTTCACGCTTCAAAGAACCGGTGATTGCGGGACTGCTGCGGCAGGCCGGATTGGACGTCCAGGAGAGACTTGTGCTGGCTTAGTGTGAGGCCCTGGGGGAAGGCTTTTCGTCGGCCAGTTTAAAGTCGGAGTAGAAGGAAAATGCAAGGGGCGTCCAAGAAAACCTCTGGCCGAAGTTTATCTTCAAGGGCGCCCCGTTGCGCGCCACTTCGTCTGCCGATTATTGTAGCACCCGATTTGCCAATCTCAACTACCTGAAAATACAAAGCGCGTGCGCTGGTAATCCGAGTAGGAATTGCCAGCGGTGAGAAAGATTTACGCTGGCTTGCGCCCCGGCACGAGTGGTGCCAAAAGTTCATGAAAAGTGTAAGAAAGAAAATATTTAGGGCTGGGCGTTAGGTGTTTACTGTAGGCAGTGGTCTAGCCGCCGCCAGCCCTCGTCTTCATCAATGCGAGAGTTTCCGCTATAATCAAAATCTCCGCTGATCGTTTCAGCAAATGCGCCCGTAGCTCAGCTGGATAGAGCATCTGGCTACGAACCAGAGGGTCGGGAGTTCGAATCTCTCCGGGCGCACCATTTCTAAAGGGTTTCCCGCGATAGCCTCAACGGAAACCCTTTCTCGTGCTACCAGTTTGCTACTGGCGGCGGGCCTTCCAGCCCCGACAGTCCAACGCGGTCATTTTTCGGAAGGGTTTGTTCGACTCTGCTTCGATCCAGCGGCCTTCGCGTCTTCCTCAAGTTGAGCCAACATCGGTTGAAACTTCTGCTGCGCTTTATCGTTTCCTGCGTAAACTACCGTCGGATTGATCCCCGCAAGTACTTCGTTCCCCAGCTAGTCCGCCCAACCTCCCAGAACAAGGTTTTTTCGGCTTCCAAAACCCGCAAAGGTAGGCCAGCCCCGAATGCGAAGCGGGCATTTAAGCCGGATTCATCGAGTATTGGTGGTACTCTCGGCGATAATTGGTTCCGCACCGATTACAGTCGGAACGCTTGCATGCGTACCGCCTGCAAGGTCTCGATAGTCCGTTACATAGAGCGGTGCCATGTAGCTCGTATCGCCACAGACTTCAGGGTGAGTATATAAAGAACAGGCCTGGCTATGCACAGTGCTATCCCATGCGATTTCTGCCTGATAGCCGTTGGCCGCAGAAATATCGATCTTAAATACGCCCGGTGTCGGATTGGTGCAGCTTGTCGGGCAACTTGCTGTTACCCACGTCCGACCAACGAGCCACGAGATAATCTGTTTTGCGGCTGTGCCACCAGTACAGATGTAGCCGCCATTCTCCGGCGTTTCGCACGAGAGATAGCTGATTGGCGGCGGAATAGGATTAGGTGGCGGATTAAATGCCCAGTAGGAAGTTGACCAAAGGCCGCCGATGCCTACGGGATTGTCTCCGGGATTGTCTCCACCATCCCAGTTGTACCAATAGCCGCGTATAGGGCCGGGATTCACAGTTGCGAAGTTTTGCGCAAGTAATAGCGACAGCCACCAGCGCGCAGTAAAACCCGCAGAGAGACCGGGATCGGTTTGCGTGTTGTTGCCCAGCCAACTGCCCTCACCAGCGAAATACGGCTTAGTGAGTTCTGCAGTTTGCAGGTTAAGGCGGCGCTGTTCATAGATACGATTTATAACGATTTCCGGTATTGCGGGAGAGACATTGGCGAAATAGTAGTGCAAAACAATTACGGGATCGGCAAGAGCGCCCCAATTCTCGCCATTCCCCCAGGTGCATTGACCGGCGGAAGAAGTGCAGTAGAGGAAATTTTGTAGCACAGCTCGTTGCGCGGGACTTCCCCCTTCCACATTTCCTGCTATTGCCGTAGCGGCGGGATCAATTCCTTGTGGGCTGATACCTGAATTGGCGCAGGATACATTTCGTGCATGAATGGTTCCAACGCCTTGAATAACGCATCGAGCATCCTCCTGCATTCGTAGCAACTGAGAGAATGTCCCCTGAAATTGACAACCTGAATTACCACAAGTGTTATTGAGGGTGGTCGATCTATCGAATTCGTTAAATAGTTCGTAGTAAACAACACGAGCATAAGTTTGAGTGGGAAGACTGTTGAAATAATTGACCGCGCTCTGAAGAAATGCGATCCAAGGTGCATCACTTCCAGTGCCATCTGGCATCAACCCCGTCGGTGGATCGCAAATTCCTAGCTTATAGGCGCAGCTTGGATCCGTGGGTTTGCTGCTATAGAAGGTTGGCACACCAACGCCGAAAGTCATTAGAACGTCGTTAATCCCGGCAGTTTTCAGTTGCATTAATATCGCCTCTGCCTTGCTGTAGTCATAATGTCCCGATGTTACAGTCTCCATTTGGTCCCATCGGCAGCAATCTATGCTGTCCCATGTGCGGAAGGTACCGAATCCTATGTCAGCGGTAGGTTCAATAGGTGGAGTAGAACTCATGTGATCTTGATGAAATCCGAACTGCGTGGAGGGAATCGATTGCGCGTGAATTGTTCCGACAAATAAACAGACTGTCAAATATATTAGGCAGAAACTTTTCATCGTGATACCTCCTGCGGGCAAGCTCATCTGGAGGAGTGGCAGCCACTCCCGCCGGGCCTGCGGCAATCGCATGCATGCACTCTACCTTGCCCACCAACGGCGCGACTGGTCAAAACGGCACACTCTTGATTTATTATCTTCGGACTCGTTAGCAATGCGCCCCAGGAGCAATGTGGTTATCTTGGTCGGCCTATCGAGGACGAGGTATAAACTGTTCTCCGCACGCCGGACACTCGACCCGCTCAAAGTCGATGCGCCGCACCTGGGCAGGCGGAATCAACTTTCCACATTTCGGGCATACCGCATCGAGAGATGCTTGCACTTTTTCGAGATTGATCTTCCGCGCGCTCGGCATGATCTGGGCATTCTAGCCCCTGGGCCAGTACACGTTGTATAATTCCCTCCTTCCCCAGAAAGAGAAACCTACATGGCAGCTACACCGGCTCCTGCTATTCCAGTGGTGGCGTATGCGATCTACTGCGGAGACATAAATCAGGCGAACGGGACAAAAGTGGTAAACAGTCTAACGAACGCAATAGGTGGGAAAGTTGAGCATATTCATCTTCTCTTCCAATCGGCTGGGGGTTATGTCGGCGACGGAGTGTTCCTTTACAATCTCTTCCGTTCCGTACCCATTGAACTGACGTTGTATAACGCTGGACAAATCTCGTCCGCTGGTGTCATCGCCTACTTGGGGGCCAAAAACAGGAAAACCACCGCCAGTGCGACCTTCATGCTCCACCGCAGCACTAATAGCCCCCAATTTGCTACCGCCACCAAGCTTAGTCACGTCGCCAAGAGTTTGGTCTTGGATGACCAGAGAACCGAAACTATTGTTAGGCAACATGTGAAGTTCCCTCCTGAGCTCTGGGAAGAAATAAAGTACCACGACGTTTATACGTCTGGCGAGGAAAGCGTCAAATTTGGAATCGCGGACGCTTTGGGGGAATTTGCCCCGCCTGCAGGCGTACAAGTATTTAACCTCTTGGCCTGACGTTAGTCAATCAGGCAAAACCATTACGGAAGTATGGGGTAGCGCCCTGTCACGGCAAGCCCCCCTTTCATCGCAGCCAACCGCCCGTCGTTGCGCGATTTCCCCGGAAGCCGTCGAGTCGTTCTAGGACTTCACTAAGGAACGGATCAAGATGGAGTCGGCACCGGAATCCTTTGCAACGAACTGCTAGGTCAGCAGCATCCTGCTCGGTGGTATGTACGATTTCAACCGGATCACCGTCATAGACCAGCAGCCAACCCCAGGGGGAAGTGGGTTTCCATTTCCAGAGATGCTCGGCAACTTGGCATACTTCCCATGGGTCCAGCGCACCCAAGAGTTCTCGCCCTATGGCGATTATGAGAACATTGGTTACCGAGAAAACCTGCTCCCCATTTGCTTCGTCCGGAGGGTAGCTCACGAACAAAGGAGGCACGTCGAGCAGAGTTGCTACCTGGTCGCGCGTGAATACGCTTCTTGTTGGCATTTCAGTTTCTCTTTCAATGGAGTCTTCACTCTTCCTCGGGAGCGTTCAGTATCTCGGCCTTGTTGGCGACAGCCGCTGACGGAGCGTTAAGGATGATGAGCCCTTGATTCATCTCAGGCATCCACATGTTGAGCTCAGAATCTGAGCCGAGAATCTTCGCGGACATGGACCCGCCGTCTTTTCCCTTGATGACATTATCGACCAGCCGCCCGCGGACCAGCTTGCGCCGCGTTTGTGGATCCACAGAACCGAGATTCATCAGCCTCTTACCCTTGGCTGGCAAGAGCAGTTTGACGCCATCAGGGACAGCAGACCAGCCCTTTCGGGCCTGGGTTTCGCTATAGCCCGCTTCGATCAGCACATCCCTAGGTCTGATGCCCTTGGCGAGCTTCTTTGCCATGTCAGGGTATTGCTTTCTCTTTTGCTTTACGCCCATAAATTGCTATTTTCCTCCGTCTGATTTCGTCCGGCGTCGGATCGCTCGCGAGTTTGGATGTAGCTTCGATCTGCGCGTTTTGCAACATACGCTTGCGAACAATGTGGTGTTGTGTCTCCTTCTGGATCGGTCGGTAAAAGTTCTCCGGGGGAAGGAGCCCAAGTTCTCTCGCCCAATCCATAACCAGTGTTCTCTCTTCTGGTCGGCAGTAGGCTTTCCCTGCCATCGAACACACCCCGCCATGAGCCCAATAAACTAGCGTTCGGAAATTCTTGGCCGGTAGTGTGTAGTTCACTCTTGCCCGCGCCATTATCTGCCGCCCCTCTGCGCCCCGAGGGCGAGCTTGCGTAATTGATCCAGTGGCATTTCATACTCACTTTGAACTGGGGTGCCCGATTCTGGATTACCGCCTCGCGGCATTGGCGGTGGTACGGGCCGGTGAACCTCGGGAGCATAGCCGTTTGCGGCTGCGATTTCCTGTTGGCTGAGCGGCTGATAGACGCGATGCTGCACCGCGAGTGCATGGGCCGCTGCCATGCTGTCCGGTGTCCACTCCCAGCCATTTCTATTAATTATTGTCTCTAGCGCATTGTTGGCCTGATCGGTGTTTGGATACTCGGGGTGATCCATAAAGAACTGAGAGACTATGTTTTGATTCTTGTATTGCTCAAGCACTTCGTTGTTCTGTTGCTCGCGCTGGTACCGGGCGTTTTGGTCTGCAACCATCTCCGCGCCGTTTTGGTAGCCGAAACGTTTTGCAGTTTCATCTAGGAACCAATCGGTGAGAGATTGATTTTCTGCTGTGGGATTGTTGGCCGGTTGCACCTGGGGCTGGGCTTGCGGTTGAGTCTCCTGTCCATTGGTGGGTTGCTGCTGCTGTGCTAGGTTTTCGTAGTGGCGGCGCGTGTTGACTTTCGATTCAGCAAGTTTCCGAATTGCGTCCCGGTTTTCGTCCGCCTTGAATCCCGTGAAGGTTTCGCCGGTGACAAGCTTCGCGGTAAAGGTTCCATCGGGCTGATCTATGAAAGTGACTAACGGCTCATTCGGGTTAACCCGCTGATTCGGGCGCTGCACAGTTCGCCGCAATTCATCGAGAGGCATGGCCCGCGCATCTTCGGGCGAAGCGATTTCGATTTGTGCCTGCATTTCCGGGCCGAATTTTACGAAACCATCTTCCCCGATCCGCGCCTGATGTACCGGATTATCCCGCTGTTCCGGATGAGTCTCAAGGTAAACGTCTCTCGCTTTCAATAGTTCTTGGCTAGTGCGGACGATATCCGCGTGCTGATTCAGAGGCAAACCGTTTAGGTGGTTGTAATTGAAAACTTTCGGACCTTCGAGGTTCTGAAAGGCCGCGGTTTCTACTGCTTGGGCATTTTGTATCGCTTGCTGGTAATTCGCTTCTGCCGCTATCGCTCGGTTGTCCAGTGCGGCATTGACGTTGCTCTGTACCACTTCCGCGGATCGCTGTTTCTGAGATTCGATCCGGGCCGCTTCGTCGCGGTATTGCTGCCGTGTTTCCTCGGATTGCGTTCGAATGTTCGCAATCGAGGCATCGCGGGTTATATCTAGCTGTGCGTTTAACGCTGCATCATTGCTCGGGCTGGGAGTTGCGATTGCCATTGATTCTTTCTCCATTCATCGGGGGACGCCCGAAGTTAGTTTGGCTGGGGATGCCAGCCGGTTGACGTGAGGTTAGGAGTGCGTTTTTTATCGCTTTCAATTGCGCTGCGTACTCTGGGTAGAAACCGTTGCGCTTTGCCGCTTCTGCAATATCCTGCTCGAGCGCGTCTGACAGTTCGGAAATCTTGGCGCGTATCTCTTGCGGATAGGAACCCGCCGAGCTCTGTAGCCGATAAAGTCCCATCAAGACGTGCCGGGCCTGCCCAAAAGTAAATCCCTTTTGCGTGTAGGGGTGCGCCTCTGCGGGATTGCTTCTCAGTTCGGATTCTTTCTGAGAAACGTGATCCTGTTGCGCTGGGCTCAAACTCCGATAATCGGGAGCACCGTAATAATCACGGGCCAGCTTGTCGTGTACTCCGTAATATCCCTTTACACCGTTGGCGCGATCCTGAAACCGCTGCACTGCTACCGGCACGGGTTGCCGGATCGTATCCAACCGCTTGACCAGCGCCGAAGCTACACCTTGCGAGTGGTGAGGTTCTAACGGGGCATGTCTGTGCCTCATGTCTAACTGTTGCAATCCCGCGAGTGCGTTCTGAGTCGCCATGTCAGTAAAGACCTACATACCTGTCGAGCAATTCTTGCGGGCTGGCTGGCGGAGGCTCCACAGTTGACTTTGCGCTTCTCGCGGTCAACGGACGTGACAAACGCCCTTGCCCTGTCTGCGGATTCTTTTTGATGTAAGCCTGAAATCCCTTTCCGGGGGATGGCTGAGCACGGTAGTTATCCCAATCCTCGGGGGTCACGCCCTGATATTCGTGAATTTGGCCGTTCCGGAACTGAACCTGCGCGGTCTGCGTCTCTGGGTTGTAGCCATGCGCCGCGATCTGGCTGGAGCCGTCGACCGGATCAAGTTGCAGCATCGGAGCGGGCTGTTGCGCGAAAGGCGCTTGCGGTACCTGTGAGACTGGCGCCTGTACGTTTGCGGGTTGCGGCGCCGCTTGCGTGCTTCGAATCTGGCCCAAAGCTTCTCCGGATTGTGCCGCTGGGATAGTTTGCGGAGTCGGAACCGAGCTAAGAGGCTGCGATTGGGCGACTGTAGGATCTGGCGCCGCTGTGGTTGGCAGACCAAAATTATCTCCGGGGATACGCCCCATCTTGGGCAACGTCTTTCCCAAAATGGCTCCAAAGGTTCCGCCGATGCCCGCACCGTAACCTCCGCCGACTGCGCCGCCCACGGCTGCGCCCGCCCCACCTAATACAAGTTCGGGGGCCTTATTCAGCACTGTGTTCGCTGTTTTGATTGCTTCCCGGGCAATTGGCGGTCCCGCCTTGAGAGTTGCGCCAGCATTCGATGTGCCCGCAGCGCTCGCGCCGCCCGCGACACTCGCGCCCGCGAGCAAAGCGTTTTGCACGTTCCCCGGTGAAAGATCGCCCGGATTGACGCCCGGAGTTAGGCCGGTGAGTTGTCCCGTGCCCTGCGTGGCAAAGTAAGCGCCGGGCAGTGCGGGGTCCATCGCGCCCGCTGCGACCATGGCCGCATTCTTCCAAGTGCCTGCATCAGTGCCGACTAGTCCGGATGCTGCTTTGTCGATTACTTGCGCAGTCGCGGGCAAATAAGACAGCGTGGCGTGCCCCATCCTCGAGAGCAACGATTTGCCTTGAGACTCCGGACCTAGCGCCTGGTTCATCTGGTTCTGTGCTTCTTGTCCCATCTGCCCGGCGCGAGTTTGCAAAAAGCTTTTTGGATCTTGCCAGAAGCTAGGCGCGGGCTGATAAACCTTCCCCCCGGATTGCATCGCAGTGTTGACCTGATCTTCGGGAACATAACGCAACGTGCCGCTTGGGTCTGTCATCTGCACGGCACGTTTTCCGCCCGCGTTTAGCGCGTCCGTCAATTGTTCTGCCGGGACTTGCCGCACGCTGCCATCGGGCGCGAAAAGTGGAACGCTGGACATTTACGGTTGCACCTTCGGGAGCGAGCCCCAATCGAATGAACCGTTATTCGGGTTATTGTTCGGGTTCGGTGATGCGATGCCGCTTCCCAGTCGATTTAGATCGGGCGGTAGAAAATTTGTCGGAATCGCTTTTCGCTGGGCTTCTGTGGCCGCGATCTGCCAAGACAAGCGCCGCGAGTTAGAAATCAAATCGTGGAATGCGGACCACTGCGCCGGGGAAAGTACATCCCCGTTTGTGAGTTTCTGAGTTGCAACCAAAGCAGCATCAGAAACCGAACGCGCCCCGAGATGTTCTTGGATCATGTCTCGGGTGATGCGCGAGCCCTTGACGTTGCCGAAGGTAGTCGCTAAGTGCGTCGATAGTGCGACCATGCTTTGTGCGCCCGTGGGCAGGTCTTTTCCTTGCGCCGCTGCCCCCTGGTACTCGTTGTATGCCTGATTCATCATCTGATAGCTTTTTTCGACTTGTTCCGCGGGCTGGACATATGCCTTGTCGTGCGCGTTAATCGCTTTCTCGTTGTCCGCGGGAGTCGCGGGCCGCACAATTTGCATTCCGTTCGCTTGCGCCGCGCCCATGGTAGTGAGTACCGGATTCGTGGCGCCGGGGGGAAGCGCATAGACTTGGCCCGCGCCCATGGTCGCGAGTTTGGTTGCGCGATTGGCTTCGCTGATTGCGCTGATCTGCTGGACAGGAGTTCCCACTCTGTCGAGTATCCAAATTCCGCGTCCTGGTCCGCTCCCGTCTCTCCCCGTATCGAACTTTTGCAGACCACGGGCCTGCGAGAGTTTTTCAAAGGTCGCATAGTCCTGGGCTGTGGTGAGAGTCTTTCCTTCTAACTCGGGGTAACCGGCTGCGCTCGCCGCCGCCTTGGTAATCACCGTTGGCGGAAGGGTGATCTTGTTTTGGTCGAGTGCATCTTGCCGTTGCTGGGCTGCAATCTGTGCCGCTTCACGCCCGCGGTCCTCAGCGGAAATGACGGGAGCAATCGAGGGCGGAACAACTTGCCCGGATAATTCCGGATGGCCGATGCTCTGCGCAAGTTGCGGAGTTAGGGGCGTGCCCATCATTTGCAGTTGCATCGCTCGAGACGCTGCTTCCGCCTGCCTGTCGAGGTATAAACTTCGCGCGTTGGTCAGCATCCCGATTTGCGATTCGAGTTGCTGCCGTTGCACGTCCGGCGGCGAAATTCCAGCATCGCGCATCATGGCATTGCCCGCGCCCTGGAAGAAATTGCGCAGCATGTTTTTCACGGGACTGCCGGTGCTGGGTGGCGCGGTTTGCTGCATCAATTGCTGATGCCGCGTTACTAAGTCTTGAATCATCGGGCCGAGCGGATCTTGGAAGTTTGGCCCTTGTCCCGGTTGCTGTCCGGGCTGCTGTCCCGGCTGGCCCTGTTGCTGGTTCTGCAGCGCATTCCCTAACGCCTGCTGGGCGGGCTGAATCTGACTCTCTAAATCCGCGGTTCCGGCTGGGGGTGGTGACGTTAACGTTGCGGGAGCTGTCCCACTCGGGAAACTGCCCATGTTGGTCGACGTGACAGGCGGGCCGAACTGGGAAAAATCCGCCGGCTGATTTTGCGTAGGGTCGGGCGCGGGCGGAGGCTGTGGCCCTTGATACTGGAAGCCGGAAAAATCAGGAGCGCTCAATTCGATACGCCCTTACCGCCGTCACTGACCGGGAGCGGTTGCGATTCCTTGAATGCACGGTCTGCCGCTACCCAATCGGGCATGGATAGGCCGCTTTTTCCGTTGGCCGTTGCATCGGTTGATGGTTTCGGCCCTGGGTCGGCCTTCGCTGCGGGCGTGCTGAATTTCGTCATTTACTCTCCTTCCGCGCCGTGCGGGGGTGTCCAAGGTTTCGATTGCGGATGGCAAACGCGACTCCCGTCGCGGGTCGTCCGTGTGTACCCAGCGGTTACAAACACACTCGCCAAGGTCGGCCAGATCTCCGTGAGTTAATTCCTCGATTGTGTCTTGGCCCGCCATCACATCGCCATCTAACATTGATCAACGTCAATCATTCAATCTGTGTGTACCACGAAAGCGTAGCGCGGCCACCGGAAACGAACGGATTTTTTATTTCGAATTGGCTGTGTGGACCACCGCGAATCTCGCATGACGCCAACTTGCGCGCAAGAGTTTTGCCCCGCGCGGGTTTCTTATGCGCTAACGGGTCAAGTGATGATCTACAATTCCGTGACTGGTTTTGAGCCAACTAGGTTTACTTTGAAAACGGTGGGCGATCTACACCTGGGATGGAACCACTGCAAACGTCGCGGTGGCGGAAATCCGACGACGGTTTGTGTCAGGGTTACTAAAAACGGTTAAGGTCGTTTCGGCACGTGCGCGTAGAAAATCACCAACTTCGCTAGTCTGAAAGTGAGCCATAAGCTGAACGTCAGAGAACTGAGCAGTAGAAGAGCAATGATTACCATCCTGAAAACCTCCGTGAATACATGTGGGTTCCCGTCGTGCCCCTTCTGCTGGTTCCGATGTCCCGTCACTACATCAAGTCACCATCGAATCCAACACCGAAAGAGTTGCGGAAATTAATGTGCGTGTAGAACGGAAGGATGTAACAGGCGGGCAAGATCAGCATGTGCCAAAGCCGTTCTAAACCTGAATCTGGGGTCCTCTAACTGGGGACCGCAACCCTTTTAACAGTAGGACACCATCAGCGAAAGACTGCAGATTATTCAATTATTAGCCGATGGCAAGACGACCCAAGAAAAAACGGTTTTTAGGGTTTGAGTTGGTTGTGGGGTCACGCGCGCGGCTGGCGGGGTGGCCGGGGGATGGTCCACGCGCGGTATCGCTTGAGCCTCCGGAATGACTTTCGTAAATCGTTCGCTCCATCGCGTAGGATGGCCCGCGCGTGCGTTCCTCGTGGCTCAGGACGCGCAGATGTGGGGTGGGTGGGGTTGGACAAGGCAGCGGGCGGGTTTTTGCTCCCAGGGGAATGTGGGCCGGTTTTCCGGCGACCCACCACACCTAGTCCACCCGCTGCGGGTGATCCGATGCGAGCGTTAGCTCCCTGGGTTGGTTCCGTTTAGGCGACTGGTTTCAAGGCAAATGGACGCGAGCGTAGCACGGGAGTAGCAGATAATCGACGATCCTTGTGTAATGTATTTTTTATGAGCAACATACATGCGTTGAGCATCTGGCTATAAACCAGACTCCCGCATGGCAATGGGCCTTCGCATTTCGCGAATACATTGATGGCCATCGATGCAGGAAGGCGTATAACCCCGGCTATTTTTGGAGCCTCAGCGATCTGCAGAAGCTAACTTTTTAGCCCATTGGAGCATGAATCTGGTCCGCATTCTCTCCCTAAGTCTTTGCGTTTGAGTTCACACCGACCGAATTTCCCGTATATAGAAAGCGTAGTTTCGAAAGTGTGCATGACGGATATGACGGATCAACACATTTAACCCGTATGACGCGCGCGTATAACGGTGCTAATGGTCCGATGTGTCATAAGCGTCATAGTCGTTCAGAACGGGATATCCGAGCATGGGACGGTTCCTAGCTACGGCTGTCCTCTGGTATGTCCGACCTTAGCCCGAATCCTAGAAATTGCTTGCCCGTCATCGTGTGCTTCTTGCCGATTCCATCCCGCGTTAACAATTCCTGGCTAAATGTCCGCTGGCTCCCTGTCTGCTCGTTCATGTCTTCGCACCATGTTTTGTAGTCGCGGAATGCCGAGCTAGAGCTGGCGGAAAAACTTCTGTTCATGATGCAGCGTTCTTTCAGCCACATCCCTATGCGGTCTTCGTTCGATAGGTAGTCTTCGGTCGCGTCCAGAACGGTTTGCGGTGGCTTCAATCCCTCTTTTTGCCACTCTATGCAACCGCGAATCGCCCAGCCCAGAATCGCCGGCCACTCCGCTTTGAGTTTTTCCGTCAACCGCGGATCGCGCTCGGCTGGGGGAATGGTCACAGCGAACGGAACCAGATGGACGCGCCGCCGGATAGCCTCATCGACCGATGACAGGCGCGGTCTGTGATTGCCCGCAATGAGAACCTTGAACTGCGGAGAAAACTCGAAAAAATTCTGGTGCATGTATCGCGCTGTCAGCTTGTCGCCGCCGGTCATCTGCTTTAGCCGCGCTTCGGCAAAGCGGGAAGATTTTTCTGTTTCCTGGGTGAGCGCTAACCGGACCGACTGTAAGGCCGCGACCGCGCACGGGTGCTGCTCGTTTCTCGTTTCGGTGAATACCTCTACCGGAGTCGATTTCGCATAATCCCCGAGGATCCCAGCGAGCGTAGAAGTAAAAACGCTCTTGCCGTTCGCGCCTGTGCCGTAGCAGAAAAACAAGGCATGTTCCCGCGTGTCGCCCGTCAGGCAATAGCCCACCGTGCGCCGCAAGTAGGCTTGCAATTCTTCGTCACGGTTGGTTACACGGTTGAGGAAATCAAGCCAGAGTTCCGGTGTTTTTTCGGATACCGAGGTTCCGCAAACCTTAGTGTGGAAATTCGCCCGGTCATGCGAGAGCATTTTCCCGCTTGCCAAGTCGATTACACCGTTCGTAGTGTTTAACTGCATCGGGTCGCTGTTCCATGCATCGGGCGTGGAAGCGAATTGCCGGTCACACCGCGCCAGCCGTTCGACGGCTGCAACTGTGGCAGCTTGCGACAGTTTTCTCTTGAGACTTTGCGTTTCGCTTGTGTTCGCCGCTTCACGGCACACTGCCCGCGACAAGTCGAAGACTTTGAGAGTCTTTTCCGGCTTCCAAATCACTCCATCCCATGCGAGCCACGTTCCCCACTCATTCACATAACGCAATGTGTCCACGTACTTCGCCGCGAGGGTCAGAGCTAATCCGTCTTCGGTAATCTCGCATAGAGTGCGCGACTCTGGCGCCGCGGGATTCGCGTCAGCAAATGAAAGGGGCACTCCATGAGTAGTTTCAGACATGGTGCGCCACTCCCGCGGGGACAATGCACTGCAGTCGTTCGCGGATCAGCGCGGCAATCTTGTCCGGGTCCGCTCCTGTGTCACAGGCGGACGCTACCAGACTCGCTCCCATCCGTTCCAACTGGCGAAGCTTGGACTTCTTGCGAACTAGGGCGACATGGTGAAGGATGTGCGCCCGTTCGATGACTATGCCCTCTAAGAGACTGCTAACCAAAACGTAGTCATCCTGCGACCCACCCAGGTGTTCCGCGAGTAACACGAAATCAATTGGCGAGTGGCTTTCTAGCATGGCGAGAATCGCGGCGAAGATTCGGCGATGATTGTCTAAGCTGAAATCCCTTACCGCTAGCCCGGATGCAACCGCCTCGGGCATCAGTTCGGGCGATTCGATCAATCCGCCAAGTACCACGCGTTCCGCGGGCAGACTAACCGGGGAAACAGGCTGGGGCCGTTCCTTTGTTTGGCTACTATGGGGTGCCGTCATCAATCGTCACCCCGCTCACTTTTGTCTCTTGCGCTGTGCGTCACTAGCCGCACAGAGTTTTGCGCGCATTGGAGCCCCGTCTGCACCCGGCGAAATACTTCGCTAACGTGAGTAGGGGCGCCCCGGAGCAACCGGCGCTCGAGGACGGCACTTGCTTTCTCAATATGCTGATGAAACCTTGCGAGGTGAAAAACGTACTCGCCTTCAGTGAAATTATTGCGGTTATCCGAGCAGCTTTCCGGACCAGATTGTGGTATTGCTGACATTGTTGTCACCTATGTGCGAAACAGTCCACAACTCGCGGCGGGCCTTCCGAGGGTTCCGCCGCGCTAACTCTTAAACAGTCGCCAATTCCTGCTCGCCCGCGTGAACCTTGCGAACCCGCAGCCACGCTAGTAAATCGCCGGAGTCGTAATAAACTCGGCCGCCGACCTTGTAATAAGGGATCAGGTAACGTTTCTCAGAACGCCACACGTCCAACGTTCCCGGCGAGACGCCGATGAAATCAGCCGCTTCGCGGTTTGAAAGTAGCTGGGGTCTTGCTGCTATAGTGCTCATAATTTGTCTGCTCCCGTTAACGATCTGAGAGCACTGTAAGGCAGGGTTAAAGACTAATGAAGGACACTAGGCGGACATTTAGCGGACATTTCTTACAGTTCAATCACGCGATTCAATTTCGCCGCGAACGCATCTTTGTAGGCGCGTCTAGTAGATGGGTGCATGCCTTGGCCCTTGATGTGACGACTCACTTGCTTAGGGCTAATTCCCACTTCTTCGGCCAATTGCTCGAGGGTCCAATCGCAGTCTGTTCGGAGTTTGTCGATGGCTTGGCGTGGCGTAGCGGAAGACCTCGGTTCCTTGCGTTCCTGCCCGTTGTATTGCTGCGCGCCCAGGTTGGACGAATCTCCAGGGGACGGTGGGGCATTGCCGATCCGGCGTAGTCGCTGTTGGTGCTCTGTTCTGTGCTTTGTAGTGTCGCGGATTCGTCTTTCAATAATCCTGAGTTCACGCGATCTGCGGTCACCCGTCATGGAACGCGCGACTTTATGCCGTGCATTAAGTTCCGCCAGCCGGGCCTCGTCGTCGGCTATGCGAGCTTCAAGGATTAAGCTCTCTTGGCTTACGATCATTACTCACCCCCTGCCAGCAAGCCCGCCACATTCCCCGCTTGCAGCATGGCATCCGTTGCGAGATTCACCGCAGCCCTAACCGGGTCGAGATTCAGCCGCGCGTAGATCGCCGTTGCTGTCGAACCTGGGCCGTGTCCCAGACTTTTCCCGATGATTGGCAACGATGCGCCCGTGGCCGCTTCCCATGACCCAAGGGTACGCCGTAGATCGTGCATGCGAAGATCGGGCAAACCAGCGTTCGGGATTTCCTTCTGGAAATCGGCTTCCGTTTTGCGTTTGTGCGCTTTCAGCCATTCCTGCTTTTGCAAAGTCGCTGCACGCGCGATGATTCGCTTCCACGCGGTTTTAGGTTCGATTAGATGTTTGCTCTTGCCCGTGCCTGGGAATACCCACTCAGTCTTTGCAGTCTCTCTGCGAGTCTCAAGTATCGCGAGAACGTGAGGCGATAGGGCCAAATTGATTGTGTCGCCGGTCTTCGCTTTCGCGGCTGGGATCGTCCACGTTGCGCGGTCGAAGTCCAGTTCATCCCATCGCATCGCTTGGACGTTGCCGCGGCGCGCGCCAGTCAGCAGCGCCACTAACAGAAAATCGCGGATCGTCGTATTCGGTTCTACTTTGAGGCTCTGGAAAAAGGCGCGGAGTTCGTTGCCGTCCATGAATCTCTCGCGCTTCACTTCCGCGAATGGCGTAACGCCAGTGGCAGGATTCTTCCCTTCCCATCCCCATTCGATAGCTCGTGCAAAAATCGTGCTGAGTAATTCGACTAGCCTGTTTGCGGCATAGTGGCCGCGTGTGCGCCCGATGTGCGCGTGCAATCTGACTACATCGGGCAGCGCGATGCCGGAAATCTTTCGGAACTGCCAGCCGTGCAGATGCAGCTTGAATGTACTTTCATCGTCGCGCCATGTTCGTTTGTGAACCTTCGCGTAATCGTCCAGATACCGCTGGAATAATTCCGAGAGCGTCATCTCATCGCGCACGGCGCGCTTTTGCTCTGCGGGGTTCTTGCCGTCTGCAATGGCTGCATTCATTTCTTCGGCCTTGCCCCGCGCTTGCTCAATTGATAGATCGCAGTATGGGCCGATGGTGATGCGCTCCGGCTTGCCTGCAACTTTCCGGTAGAGGATGAAAGTTTTCTTCCCCATCGGAGAAACAGCCACGGCTAGCCCGCGAACCTTCGTGTCATAGAAGTAAGCCCGCTGCCCGTTGCTTGGCGAAGCCAGCGCATCAATTGCCTTCTTGGTGAGATTGAACTTCCGTTTCGGCTGTGCTACCCGTGTGCTACCAGAGGTAGCAAACTCCGTTAAAGTCGGTGATATTTGGTTAACCATGATGACTACAGTATGAGCCTGTAGCAGTATGAAAGTAAAGAACTATTTGAGAATAATTAGAATTGTTAAGAACGTGGACGGATGGCTACGAACCAGAGGGTCGGGAGTTCGAATCTCTCCGGGCGCACCATTTTTCCCTAAGCCGAATCCGCCAGTTTCAGGTTCGTCATCTCGCCGTCTTGGTCTGCGTAGCCAAATTCGACCAACATGAGCGTTCTTGTTCACCGCCGGTTGCGCCAACCCAGCCACATCCCGAAACCAATGCCGGCCAGCAATGCTCCAGTCAGCTTCTTGCGGTCAGTGATGGGGACGAAACTGGTCTGTTGGTCGCTGATTTCGATAACGCCAACCGGGACGGTTCGCACTCCTCCACCGCCGCCCCCTCCTTCGCCGCGAGCGCTGGTATCGCCAACACCGCCAGTTCCAGCCCCAGCGCCATAAGCGTAGGCTATTTTTGCGACCGGGATTACGGTCTTTCCGTGGGCTGAGATTGGTTCGCCATAGATCGCTTTCACGCTGGCTTGGCCGAGAACGCTGTCCTTCAGTGATTGCAGAAGAGCAAGGCTGCTCATCGTAGAACTCCTTGAAACCCGATTCGATGGACAAATTGGCCACCACTGGAAATCCTAATCTCTAGCTCGACAATTCACCAGCGACTCGGCGCGGAGAATGGGGAATGTTATGATTCCCGCCGACACGAGGAAATCCCATGTGGCTTGTTCTTCTCGCACAGTGGAAGTTTGGACCAACCCGTCCCCGAGCGTTGCTGAGAGGCTCTGCCACTTCCATCACCATTCTTTCTTTCATGTTGCTGGGCGCAACTGCTTCCGCCCAGTCGAAGGCAGCGGAACCGCCGACTGGGACAGTTCATGTGGATGTAACGCCGGGCCATGCGATCAACTCTTTCGATCCCGACACCGCTCTGGGCAGCTCGATTGATGTCTTGTCCCGGACGGGAATCGACCGAGTTTACACGCCCCATATCATCCAGGAAGCTCTTTCCGCGGGATGGGGGCCGATCACTTACCGCAACAATACCGAACTTCGCATGGCCGCGTGGCACTGGACCGAAAATGGCACTTGGAGCGACGCCGCGCACAGGAGCGGATACTTCACTGGCAGCACCGAACTCAAGCAGCCAACCCGTTACATCCTGGCCTACGCTTTGCCGCATCGCGGGTTCGCGACCAGCGGGGATCGGCCGGTTCCGGGTCCAAACCTTACGTATTGGAAAAGCAATCCGTACCTGACAAGCAAGTTCACGGGCGAGAGCGACACGCTGCATCCGCAGTGGGTGGTGGTCGATCTGAAGGCCGATAAACCGGTAAACGCCGTGCGCATCGCGTGGGCGAGTCCTCATGCGACTTCGTATCAGGTGGAATATTGGACTGGAGGAGACGCGCTCGACTTCGATCTTGGTCCGAAAGGTGAATGGAAGGTTTTTTCCTCGGGTGTGTTGAAGAATGCGCAAGGCGGAAAGGTGACTCTGAAGCTCGCCGACGTGCCGGTTTCCACGCGCTTCGTGCGAATTTTGATGACAGAATCTTCCAATACTTGCGACGAGCACGGAGCGGGTGACGTTCGGAACTGCGTCGGCTACGCGATTCAGCAGGTTGCTGTTGGCACGGTCAATGTGAGCGGCGCTTTTGTTGAGGCGCCCAAAGATCCCGCCGAAAGCCGAACTACTTATTGCGTTTCGTCCATCGATCCCTGGCATTCGGCTGCTGACGTGTACGATGAAGGACCCTACCAGCACAGCGGCTTCGATCTTTTCTTCTCGAGCGGCCTGACCAACAATCTGCCTGCGATGATTCCGGCCACCATGCTTTACGGTACGCCCGAAGACGCGGCCGCCGAGATTGCCTACATTGAGAAGCGCGGATACCGCATCGGATACATAGAGATGGGTGAAGAGCCCGACGGCAAACACGCTATGCCAGAAGACTACGGCGCGCTTTACATCCAATGGGCCGCGGCTATTCACAACGTTGACCCCAAACTCAGGCTGGGCGGACCGGTGTTTGAAGGAGTCAACGAAGACATCCGGGTGTGGCCAGACGCGCAGGGGCGGGTTTCGTGGATGGGCCGCTTCGTGGATTACCTCAAGGCGCATGGTCATCTTTCCGACCTGGCTTTCGTTTCTTTCGAGCACTATCCATTCGAGCCGTGCACCATCACCTGGAAAACTTGGTATACCGAACCACAGCTGATGAAGCACATCCTGCAGGTCTGGCGGGATGACGGTGTGCCTAAAGATGTGCCCTTGATGGTGACGGAGAATCACCTGGCCAACGAACTCACCGGACCCATGACCACGATTTTTGCGGCGCTGTGGCTGGCCGATAATGTGGGATCGTTCTTTGAAGGTGGAGGCACGGCCTTCTATCACTCGCCGATCCAGCCCGAAGGCATCCACAATACGTGCCTGGGTTGGGCTTCGTGGTCGAACTTCGTTTCTGATGAGAATTACGACATCAAGGGATATACGTCGCCCTATTTTGCCGCTCACATGATCAATCTGGAGTGGGTCCAGCACCGCTCCGGGATGCATCTCATGTTTCCTTCGTCGACGGACATTAAGGACGCCGACGGGAATATGCTGGTCACATCGTATGCGGTGCATCGGCCTGACGGAAACTGGTCGTTGATGCTGGTCAATCGTGACGAGAATGACGCGCACACGGTGCGAGTTCAATTTGAAGATTCCCGGAACAAACAGAATGCATCGTTTTCGGGGCCGGTCGCCTTTGTGACTTTCGGGAGCGAGCAGTACGTCTGGATCAACGACGGCTTGAACAGTCATCCCGACCCGGACCATCCTCCGGTCGGGACGACGATCGCGGCAAGCTCACAAACAATGTTCACTCTTCCGAAAGCGTCGGTCACCGTATTGCGGGGTAAGGTCGCGGGTTTGAAGGAGTGAAGTCGCAACTCGAATCTGTTTTCAATCCTAAAACAAAACGTCCCAGACCCGTTTGAGTCATGGGACGAATCGCTCGAACAGGTTCCTCCCCCGAGAAACTGTTCACCATCAACATAGCCTGCCGCCAGAGGGATGGGAATGGCACGAATGTGCTATCGGGAAAGCCACGGATTCCTTCGGGCCGCAAAACGATACCTGTGCCTGATGCATCCGGTACAATTCATTCATGCCAAGACTTAAGGGACTGGGAAACATTGTCGCGGAATTGAGAGCGGAAAGAGCTCATCTGGTAAACAACCTTCGCCATGTGGACGCGGCTCTCGCAGTGCTGGGCAAGTTGGAGGGCGGAAAGTTCGCCACCGTGTCGCGTCGGACTCTTTCGGCGACGGCTCGCCGAAAGATCGCGGCGGCGCAGAAGGCGCGATGGGCGAAGGTCAAGGCGAAGCAAGAGAAGTCGAAGTAAGACAGCGTCGTTCAATGCTGTTGGCGCACGAAAGATCAGAACCCAGCCGGGCTCATCTGCAACGAGTTACGGTATGCCTGAAGGCATACCCTGATACGAATCACCAGATACGAGTCCCTTGTCTTCCGCAGCCTGCCAAACGTATCAAAAAAAAATGCCCGGAATCCTTTCGAATTCCGGGCATTCGTATTTGCCACTTAGACAGCTTGAACGTTCTCAGCTTGCCAGCCCTTGGGGCCTTTGGTGACGTCGAACTGCACCGCCTGGCCCTCTTGCAGGCTGCGGAAGCCGCCCGCCTGAATCGCCGAGAAGTGCACGAAGACGTCTTCGCCATTTTGACGGCTGATAAAGCCATAGCCCTTGGCGTCGTTAAACCACTTTACTGTTCCTGTTTCTGCCATTTGTTTGTACCTTTTTCTATTTTTGGATTGTGCTGAGAAGATTCGCTGCTAGTGAGAGGGGTGACGCTGGTTGGCGTGCCGACTTTCAATTGCGTGTGAGTCAAACTTAGCT